>SDBS01000001.1_pt1 | contig 291230 bp, 268 predicted proteins | sample 2277091 | NCBI WGS metagenome assembly SDBS01 (sample SAMN10404972, study PRJNA504765) | marine sediment metagenome | isolation source: marine sediment core GS10_PC15, 163 cmbsf | place: Arctic Ocean: Southern Knipovich Ridge | collected 2010
AAGATCAAAAAAACTACTCTCAATGTTGGAAAATTACTCACAAGAGAGTGCCCCTTTTCTCTAAGATCAATTAAAGCACTCTAAAAATAACTGCGATTTTACTATTTAATAAATCTAAAAAGGAGATCAAAATGAACAAAGTAAACAAAGCTGTGGCTTATAGCTTGGGGATGATATACTCAGCCAGTATCGAATCTGAGAAACTACTTAAACCTACAGACAAAAAATCAAAAAGATTGCTCTCAATGCTCCAAAATTATTCCCGAGAGAGCACCCCCTTTGTTTAAAATCAACTAAACCACTAAGAAATGTCTACAATAAAAAAGCCATTCTCCGTAGAATGGGAGTTAACGCTAAAATGCAATGGCCAGTGTATTTACTGTGGGTCAAATGCTGAAAAACAATTAAGCGGAGAACTCAACTTTGATGAATCCTTAAAATTAATCAAACAATTCTCTCAATTAGGAGTAAAGGTGGTAAATATTCTAGGAGGAGAAGTTTTCTTAAAAGAGAACTGGTTTGAGATTCTTAAGGAAATTAAAAATAATGGGATGGAAATTTTCATTATCACCAATGGCACACTTTTTACTCCTGAAATAATAAAAAAGCTGAAGGTCATTGATCCCTTAAATATTTCTGTAAGTCTAGACGGTGATGAAAAACACCACAATAAGGTACGAAGGGGAGCGAAATTTAAAACCGTATTGAAAAATATTGATTGGCTAATCAAGGAAAAATTTAACGTGGGTATTATCTCCACAATTATCAAGCAAAATTATTCATTTTCATCACTGGAAAATTTACATCAGATCCTTCAAAAAAGAGATATTTTTTCCTGGAGAATTCAACCGGGATATTTTGAAGGAAGAATGAAAGAAGAATTTTTACTTTCGCCAGAAGAAATTTACAAATTATGTCAATGGATCTCCCAAAAAAATAAGGAGAATTTTTCAATCTGCGTTGGTGATTCAATGGGTTACTTTTCTAAAGCCGACCAACACCTACGTATCAACCCATGGTTCGGATGCACTGCCGGATTAACCCACTTCTCAGTTAGTTACAAGGGAGATATTAAGGGTTGTTTGGCATTACTCCCAAAATATACCGAGGGCAACATTAAAAAAGACAATCTGATAACAATTTGGAATTCTCCAAAATCTTTCTCCTATAATCGACATTTCAAAACCTCTCTTCTAAAAGGAAAATGTAAAAATTGTAAACATAACCAGATATGCCGAGGAGGATGCAGGGCTTTCAACTCTTGTATTAATGGCTTTTTTGAAAATAAATACTGTAATTTAATCCTTGAAAATGATCAAAAAAATTCTCGCAATTAATTGTAGTCCAAGAAAAGGAAATAATTACCTACTTCTAAACACCCTACCAAAAAATAAGGTTGAAATTATCAACCTCTCTGACTATCGAATAAAACCATGTGATGGCTGTGGGAAATGCGCTAAATTAAAAAAATGTAAAATAAGTGATGACTTTGCGAAGTTGATTAAAAAAATTAACGAGTTTAAAAAAATAATCATTGCTACTCCCGTATACCGACTAGATGTTCCATCAAAAGTAAGAAGTCTAATCGAAAGAACATCTTCGCTGATTATCAACAACAAAAATTTCAATGGAAAAGTTGCGGGAATTGTATGCATTGGAAGATTTGGAGGTACTGGCAAAATCCAAAGTGTTAACTCATTACTAGATTTCTTGCTTTCAATGGAATGCATGATTGTTCCCCCAATAGTCATCGGTAATGCTCACAAAATTGGGGAAATACGAGATGATTTACTGGCAAAGTCATCCTTGGACTGCCTAGTTAAAAAGATGATGAAAATTTAAAAGCCCTATTTTATATTGCAATATATAAATTCCACCCAACCAAAAAACCGCCCTCAAGGCGAGTTTTTTATATGGGATAAGAGATTAAAATATGGTAGCGGCGGAGGGATTTGAACCCCCGACATAAGGCTTATGAGTCCTTCGCTCTACCCCTGAGCTACGCCGCCAGATAGAAAAATTAAAATGTAAAAATTAAAAAGAAAATGCCTGGATTTAGCTTTTTTGATTTTTAACTTTTGATTTTTAACTTCAACCAAAATTTTGCTTCGCGAAATTTACATTGGTTGCGGGGGCAGGATTCGAACCTGCGACCTCCGGGTTATGAGCCCGACGAGCTGCCACTGCTCTACCCCGCTAAAATCAATTAACAATTATCAATGGTCAATTCTCAATTACTAATTACCTAGATTTAATCGATAATTAGAAATTGAAAATTGTAAATTATTCCCTCACCTTAAAAAAGAAGTCCCACCAAATTTGATAGGTTTTTTTGTCTTCCTGCTCTTCTACCTGTTCTTCTGTAACGACATTCCTTTCAATGTCTGGTACAAGCAAAACCTCTTCTCCTGATTTTTTATATCCCAATCTTTGACGCACTTCTTTTTCATGATAGGCATCGGTTTTAAAATATGCAATTAGGTTCAGGAAATGCTGGTTTGTTTCTTCAAGCACATTTATTTCTTCTTTTAACTGACTGGTTTCTTTTTCAATCTGATAATTTCTCCAAACAACCTTGCTCAAAGAAAATAAAGTGTAGAGCATCACCAAGGAGCCAATCACAGGAATAATTTTTTGAAAAAAAAGATTGGATCGTCTTTTTTTCATAAAGTCTTAGATTAAATTTTTGGTGCTTTTTCATACTGGGTCGTAACCAAAACTTCATTTAAAGTATCAATATCTTCCAGAACCAATCCTGTCCCTCTTGCTACACAAGTCAACGGATCTTCTGTTATATGTACTGGCATTTGAACCTGTTCAGAAACATGCTTATCCAATCCTTTAAGTAAAGCGCCACCACCAGCAAGAACAATTCCACTTCGGGTAATATCTGCAACTAATTCTGGGGGGGTTTCCTCAACTGTTGCTTTGACCGCATTTACAATAATCCGAACGGATTTTTCAAGCGCAAAACGAATTTGTTCATTATTCACCTTTATTATTTTCGGTAATCCAGATAAAAGATCTCTTCCACGCATTTCCATTTCAATTGGTTTTTTTAAAACATAAGCGGATCCCATTTCAATTTTAATTTTCTCAGCTGAACGGTTTCCAATCAAAAGATTAAATTCATTTTTAGCAAACTGGATAATATCTTCAGTTAATTCATCACCTGCTATTCTAATTGAACGGCTAGCGACAATACCACCAAGAGAAATCACAGCAACCTCTGTTGTTCCCCCTCCAATATCGACAATCATATTCCCAGCTGGGTCTTGAATCGGAAGGCGTGCACCAATCGCAGCTGCCATTGGTTCTTCAATCAAAAATGCTTGACGAGCACCAGCGTTTGTTGTGGCTTCTTCTACCGCTCGCTTTTCTACTTCCGTAACGCCTGAAGGTATTCCAATAACAACTCGAGGTCGTGGTAAAATCGTGAAGGTCTCTTTATGAACCTTCTCAATAAAGTAACGCAGCATCTGTTCAGTAACTTCAAAATCTGAGACTACTCCGTCAACAAGTGGTCTGGTTGCAACAATATGACCAGGCGTTTTCCCTACCATTTTCATTGCTTCTTTTCCAATCGCCAAAATTTGTTTGGTTTTTTGGTTAATTGCCACAACAGAAGGTTCGTCAATCACAATCCCCTTACCTCTAACATAAACCAAAGTATTGGCCGTTCCAAGGTCAATCCCGATGTCGTGTGAAAATTTTCCTAAAAGTTTATTAAACATGAGTTAATTTTCAATTATCAATTTTCAATTAATATGCTTTTGCAAAAATTGCTTCGTATTTCGCTGGCTTATCACACACGATACACTTACCTAATTTTTCAGGTTGATCAAAAGGAATACATCTGGTCGTCGCCTTAGTTTCTGATTTAATTTTTTCTTCACACGCCTCATCTCCACACCAACCCGCTTTAATAAATCCACCTCTTTCTTTTAAAACTTTTTTGAACTGATCGTAGCTTTTGGCCACAGAAGTATTATTCTTCAAAAAATCTTGGTTTTGTTTTAAAAGATTTGCTTGAATATTATCTAAAGTTTTTTTAATCTCTTTACCAAAATCACTCCAAGCAACATCAGATTTTTCTCCAGTATCTCTTCTAGCAAAGACCACCTTCTTAGCTTTCAAATCTTTGGGACCAATTTCCACTCGCAAAGGCACGCCTTTTAATTCCCATTCGTTAAATTTAAACCCAGGACTCATCTTTTCGCGCCAGTCTATTTTTAATCTAATTTCTTTATCTAAGCTACTGGCTAACTTTTTAATCTTTTTCTCTAACTCGGTTTTTTCTTGATCAGTTTTCCAAATTGGGATAATCACAACTTGGTGAGCAGCTACTTTTGGAGGTAAAACCAATCCCCTATCATCACCGTGGGCTAAAATTATACCACCTATAAGCCTCGTGCTAACCCCCCAACTAGTTTGCCAAGCAAATTGTTCTTTATTGCTTTTATCAAGATATTTAACTCCGAAAACCTTTGCAAATTCTTGCCCAAGGTTGTGTGAAGTCCCCATTTGAAGCCCCTTACCGTCTGACATCAATCCTTCAATTGAATAAGTATGTAATGCTCCAGCAAATTTTTCACTTTCAGTTTTTCGTCCTCGAATAGTTTCAATTGCCAAATAATCTTTGGCAAAATCATAATACATGTTCAAAGCTTCCTTCGTCATTGCCTCCGCTTCAATTTCAGTCTCGTGAGCAGTATGACCTTCTTGCCATAAAAATTCAACTGTTCTCAAGAAAAGTCGCGGACGTTTTTCCCACCGAATTATATTCGCCCATTGATTTATTTTTAAAGGAAGATCACGATAAGAACTAATCCATTTTGCAAATGTCGCATAAATAATCGTTTCGGATGTTGGCCTCAAGACTAAAGGTTCATCTAGTTTTTTTCCGGAAGCTTCGGTTGCGACAACACATTCCGGTGCAAAACCTTCTACATGCTTTTTTTCTTTTTCAATAAAACTTTTTGGAATAAAAAGAGGAAAATAAGCGTTCTGTACATCCATTGCTTTAATTTTCTGATCTAGTACTTTCTGAATATTCTCCCAAATTGCATACCCATAAGGCTTAATTGTCATACAACCTTTTACTGGCGAATGCTCCGCCAAGCTCGCTTTATCCACTACCTCGTTATACCATTTAGCAGAATCTTGAGTTTTTGGAGTGAGACCTTTTGTCATAATTAATCTGTTAGTTTCACAATTTTATTAATTTTTTCAATTTTTTTTGTTTTTTGCGTCTTCGGATCAATTTCCAGATACATCGCATTAAAGATCCCTTCTCCTTCATCTTGAATTTCAAATTTCTGAGGCAGTTGTGTTAAGAATTTTTTAATAATAATTTCTTTTTTTATTCCCAAAACTGAATCAATTGGGCCAGTCATTCCAACATCGGTAATATAAGCAGTTCCTTCTGATAAAATCCGGTGATCCGCAGTTTGAATATGCGTATGCGTCCCAAGCACAGCACTCACCTGACCATCAAGATAAAAACCAAGGGCATTTTTTTCACTGGTTGCTTCAGCATGAAAATCAACAATTGTTGCCCCTAATTGTTCACCGCCGGATTCATTCAATACTTTAGTCGCTTCTCTAAAAGGACAATTATAGTCATCAGAGAAAAACACCCGACCAATTAAGTTTAGAATCAACACCCGATATCCCCCCACTTTTGTAACAAAATAGCCTTTATGAGGAACGTCCTCAGGATAATTGGCAGGACGAATTAATTTATCAGGAAATTTTTCAAAAACTTCTTGATAATCTTTTTTATCCCAAATATGATTACCAGAGGTAAAGAAATCTATTCCAGCTGTTAGCATTCCTTGAATTGTTTTTTCGGTCACTCCCATTCCATGTGCCAAATTCTCTGCGTTTGCAATCACTAAATCAATTTCTTTTTCTTTCTTTAAACCAGGCAAAACTTTTTTAACCGTTTCCCTACCCAACTTTCCAACAATATCCCCTATAAAAAGAATTTTGATCATTGATAATTGATAATTATTTCGCTATATCTTCTGCTCTCGTTTCACGAATCACATTCACTTTAATTTCACCTGGATACTGCAAATCTTCTTCAATTTTATTTGCAATATTTCTGGCAAGTTTATTTGCTTCTAAATCATCAATTTCATCTGGTTTAACAATAATACGTACTTCACGTCCTGCTTGAATAGCATAAGTCTTTTCTACTCCTTCAAAACCATTCGCAATATTTTCCAGTTCTTCCAAACGTTTAATGTAAGATTCCATACTTTCGCGGCGTGCTCCAGGACGAGCAGCTGAAATTGCATCAGCCGCAGAAACAATCATTGCTTCTACTGATTTAAACTCGATATCTTCATGATGAGCCTCCACTGCGTGAATGACATCATCAGAAACTCCAAATTTCTTACAAATATCCCGACCAATTTGAGCATGACCTCCTTGAATTTGATGATCAACTGCCTTCCCAACATCATGCAACAATGCTGCTTTTTTACAAATATTCACATCTGCTCCAAGTTCGCTTGCCATCGTCGCAGAAATAAATGACAATTCAATGGAATGGGTTAAAACATTTTGACCATAACTGGTACGAAATTTAAGTCGCCCTAAAAGTTTTATCAACTCTGGAGATAAACCCGCAACTCCAACTTCATAAACAGCATCTTCACCTGCTTTTTTGATTTCAGCTAAGATTTCTTGTTTTGCTTTTCTAACCGTTTCTTCGATACGGGTAGGATGGATTCGACCATCTTTAATTAAACTGTTGATTGCAATACGCGCAACATTTCTCCTGATCGGATCGAAACTTGATAACACAATTGCTCCAGGGGTATCATCAACAATTACATCAACGCCAGTTGCTTTTTCAAAGGCATTAATGTTTCGTCCTTCTCTACCGATAATTCTTCCCTTCATTTCATCGCTCTCAATTGGAATTGTGAAAACAGTCGTTTCCGCTGCATGGTCTGCAGCATAACGCTGAATCGCTTCCCCAATAATATTTCTAGCTTCTTTTTCAGCATCTTCCTTGGCAGTTCTTTCAACTTCTTTAATTTTTTTTAGAACTTCTTCTTTCATAGTCTTCTCAGTCATATCGAGAAGAACTTTCTTGGCTTCCGTTGTTGAAAGTCTGGCAATTTTTTCTAAAGTTTTTCGTTGTTTATTTCGAACTTCCTTAACTTCCCCTTGAATTTTGGCAATTTCTTTTGCCTTGCCACTTAAGCGTTGCTGCTTTTGATCAACTTCTGAGAAACGTTTATCTAAAACTTCTTCTTTATTCCCAAGTCTTTTTTCTAATTCAACAATCTGATTTCGTCTTTCTTGTTCTTCTTTTTTGGCGGTTTCTTTAATCTTGAAAGCTCCTTCTTTAGCTTCCATTTCAGATTCTTTTTGTTTTAATTTTGCTTCATCAAGAATTTTTTGGGCCTGCGCTTCGACGGATTTGGTGATGCGTTTTGCTCTTGCTTTGCGAATAAAATAACCCGCAACTCCTCCACCCGATCCACCAACGATAAGCGCAATGACACCGATTATTGTAATCGTCATCCGTACTTATCCTTCCTTTGGGCTTAAGAATCAACAGGTTGTTTAGTAAAGATCTCTGAGTTTGAAAAAATTAATTTAATTTAATCCTAAAGTTAAGCGTTTTTACATAGCGTTCTTGCTTAAATTAATTCGTTTTTTCATTGAATAAAATTTCAGAGTAAATTGAATAATCTAAATGTTAGCTAGTCAACAACAAAAATCTCTGCTGATTCTCTGGTAAGCCTTTAATTAAAAATAGTAAACTTCACTTTGAATTTTAGCGGAAAATAGAAAAAAGTCAAGATTGTCAATTTTATTTTCTAAACCGCCAAATCTTCTTCCTTATCTTAACCTTATCCCCCTCTTTCACCCCCGCATCTTTGAGCGCTTTAATCACCCCAAGTTTATCTAACCGAAACAACATATCTTCAATTGCTAAAGGATTCTCTAAATCTGTTTGCAAAACAGTTTCTTCCGCTTTTTTGCCTTCAAGAACAAAATAGTTATTCTCTTTTTTTACCTGAAAACCGGAATCTAAATCCTCATGCGGTTTGAAAATTTTATATTCCTTCTCTTCTGCCCTTTTAACAAGCGGCTGCTTTTTTATTTGAGATAATTTCGTAATCACCTGATCAAGTAACTTGTCAACTCCCTTTTTGGTTGCGGCAGAAATTAAAAAAGGTCTGCCATCTGCTTTCGTAAGGGCAAATTTTTTACTAAATTCCTTTAACTTTAAATCTAAATCTTTTTTATCAATTAAATCTATTTTATTAATCGCCAAAAGATATGGATAATCAAAAAGCACTGAATTAAAATCTTTTAATTCTTTTCTGATATCTTCAAAATCTTTGTAAAAATTATCCGTGGTCGCATCGATTATATGAATTAATAAACGAGTTCGCTCAATATGCTTTAAGAAATCATCCCCCAACCCTTTTCCCTTAGAAGCACCTTTAATTAATCCTGGAATATCGGAGGCAACAAAACTTTTTCCTTTATGCTCAACAACTCCAAGATTTGGAATTAAGGTTGTAAAATGATAATCTGCGATTTTAGGTTTGGCTCCTGAAATTGCTTTAATCAAAGTTGATTTTCCAACATTCGGCAAACCAATGATTGCGACATCTGCAATTAATTTTAATTCTAATTTTAATTCTTTTTCTTCTCCCGGCAAACCAAGTTGCGCAATCCTAGGCGCTTGGCGGGTAGGGGTTGTGTAATGCGCATTCCCAAACCCAGACCTACCTCCTTCCACCATTAACAACTTTTCATTGAAATCAACCTCAGCGGTATCCCAAAGCAATTCATTTGTTGCTTTATTACAAATCAAAGTCCCAGGGGGAATTTCTAAAGATAAATCCTTACCTCTCTGCCCCTTACAACACTCCTTCTGACCCGGCTTGCCATTATCTGCCTTGAATTTTTTATAACGATTAAAATACGACAAAGTATTAACCGCCGCATTAACCTTGAAATAAATATTCCCGCCATCCCCTCCATCCCCACCATCCGGACCACCTTTTGGAATAAATTTTTGATGCCGAAAGCTGACTAGGCCATCTCCGCCTTTTCCAGCAATTAGCTTAATTGTTGTTTGATCGCAAAACACCGAGTTAATGATTAATGGATAATATAGATAATTTTTATTATTGTCATGCTGAACTTGTTTCAGCATCTCCTTGCAATTACCGTGAGATCCCGAAACAAGTTCGGGATGACGCATCGTGTCACGTTCAGCATTTTACATTATCTTATTTCTATTCTACACTAAAATCAGCTAAATAATAAATCCAATGGAATTAAAACCTAATCCAGAAAAAAAATTAGAGATCAAAACTAGCCAAGGGGTCTTTTTGCGTTATCCGGTTAAAACGCATCTGGTTACTAATAAAGATCAGAATATTCCTGAGTTAATTAAACAATACACCAAACTCCAGCTTAAACCCGGTGACCTAGTTATAATTGCTGAATCAGTAATCGCGATTGCTCAAGGCAGAGCTTTTAAAGCCGATGAGATTAAACCAAACTGGCTTGCAAAATTACTTGTAAAATTTGTGTATAAACCCAGTTATGGGATTGGGTTGGGAAGTCCCGAAACAATGCAACTTGCCTTAAAAGAAGTTGGAGTAATTAGGATTTTATTCGCAGCATTTTTAAGCGCGATTACAAAACCATTTGGTGTTAGAGGAGTTTTTTACAAAGTTGCCGGACGCAAAGCCGCTTTAATTGACGGACCAGTTGATTATGCTATTCCTCCTTATAATAAATATGCAACCCTAGGACCAAAGAATCCTAATAAAATTGCTCATGAAATTTCAGAATATATTAAACATCCCGTTGCGATTGTAGATGCTAATGATATTGGGGTTGCGACGATTGCGGCTACCGATAATTTAAACCCCGAATTAATCGAGGAAATTTTTAAAGATAATCCGTTAGGACAGAGTGATGAATGTACGCCAATTGCAATCGTGCGAAAGAAGTAGAGACGCATTGCAATGCGTCTCTAACGGACCAGCGTTCCCCAACAAAAAAAGACGGAAATCATTCCGCCTTTTTTAATTTTTGTGGGAATTATTTTTTATCATCATCACCGCATTCACACCCGCAACCGCACCCACATCCAAAATTATACATATTTTTCTCCTTTATAATATTAATAAATAAACCCAATTAATGAACCAAAACTTCCAATTGAAATAACACGTGAACTAACAACACCAAAACCAGCATAATTCATTTCAGAAACCCTGAATGTACCATTACCATAAACAGCATCTACAACCGCAACGTGTCCCACAGAAGATTCCCAGGAAACCATAATTGCTCCTGCAACAGGAGTTTGGCCAACTGCTCTTCCTTGAGCCGCAGCATTCCCATACCACGCCCAAGCGTTCCCAGGCCAAGTGACATGCGCACGACTTGCGGCATACCAAGTACAATATCCATATGGGAAACGATTTCCTGGACTATAATAAGTTGAATTTCCAGAACCATTATGTCTCCAACTGCTGCCACTACTATATGAGGTGGCGGCAATTTGAGTATCACTATCATCCTCGTCCTCTTCTTCAATCGGCTTGAGCTTCTCTTTTTTACCATCCGGAATAATCAACTTCTTCCCAGCTTCTAATTTATCGTCATCTAAATTATTATAGTTACGAATCATCCCTACACTCGCTTTATATTCCGCAGCAATTCCCGCTAAAGTCTCGCCATCACTAACAACATGATAAACTCCATTGACTGGAAGAATTCTTAAACGTTTCCCAGGCTTAATTATCACAGAATCATCCCCCGTTAATTCAAGTGAGGTGTTGGCCCAAAGAATTGTGTCTGTATTAATTCCAAATTTGCTAGCAATTGAAATAATTGTATCGCCATCTTTAACGGTGTAAGTAATAGCAGCTTCTCTCGGTCTTTCTGGAATTTCAGTTATGGTAATATTTGGCTTTACTAAATAAGCTTCATCCACAACTGCCAAAGATGATTCTGGTAAATCTTTCGGGGTATTAACCTCAACATATTCACCCAAGGCAAAAGCGGAGAAATCACTCGCAGCCACAGCAATTGTGCGGGAATCAGCATAATATTGCTCTTGAGTTTTAGTTTTTTCTTCAACCGCTACTGTGGTAAAACTAAGGTTTCCGGTTTGGTTAACTTCAGCTGTAGTACTTTGAGCCATTACCCCAATTGTTAAAGCCAAAACGACAGAAACAACTAAACCAACATTAACCAACTGTCTACCTGATTTAATCAAAAAAGAACGTGCTTGACTTAAAATGGAATTAAAGCCTTCGCCGTTCTTAGAAAATTCTTGTTTGGACTCTAAAACATTACCTTGTTTTTCGCCTAACAAGGTAACGCTTTCTTTAGCCAATTTTCTTAAACGCTTAATCGAGAAATCGACTTCTTTGATTTCAAATTTATCACTAATGGTTTCTGCTCCTCTTTAGTAAATAAATCAGTAAACAAATCCAATAAAACAGCCTAAAACATGCTAATATAGTAGAAATTTTAGGCGTTACCAAAACTGTTTTTTTAACCTCTCACGCAACATTCTACCACATTGAAAATATTTGTCAAGCAAAAATTAAAATTTATCCCCGCGTAAGTGGAGAACTTGCCTCAATATTAAAAATTTTTCTTCTTCGGCAATTAATACAGTCGAAGACAAAAGTGGTTTTATTTTTTCTTGAAAAACTATCTTTAAAAATAAAGAGTGAATCAAAATGACAAGTCTCGCAATTTAAAAATTTATGCCACTTCGATAATTTTAAAAACAAACCATCTCCAATTAAAATCACATCTCCCTTATTTAAATTTTGATTATCATGAGGAATAAAATTAATTTCTCTTTTAGGGAAAGGACTGAAGCTTAGAAAATTTAAGCACCGCACTAATGATCCTTTTTGCTTAAACCCAATAATTTCCTCAACTACAAAATAATTATTTATAAAAATAGCAAGTGGCCAAACAATTTGATTAATGCAAGATAAATTCAAAAGATAATCCCGATCATAATTGAATTCTGTTTTAACCAAACTATGCCCCCAAGTATTATTACGTAATTTAATCAGTTTTTTAAAATATTTTTTATTTTTCTGAAAATTTTCTGTCAATCGCGACAATTTACCATTTCCCAAATTCTTATTATTTACATTAATAGTTTTTTCAATTAAAAAATACAGCTCCCCAAGAGACATTTTATTTTGTAATGGTTCTGATTTTAAATAACTTGCAAAAATAAAATAATAAAATCTCAATGATAGATCAAGTAATTCCAAAAAATAACTAAAACGCCTTTGCCCGTTATTATTTAACATGAAAAAATAGCTTCTTGCCAAAGGATATGGTAATTTATTGATAAAAAAATCCTTCTGATCAAAGTAATTATTATCCTGTTCTAATTTAGGATATGAAGAAAGGTTTAGATATTGCATACGGTTAGTTAGAATAAGCTCAGAGCATCCCCTTTTCCTGAAAACTGAAATAATTTTTGTTACCGAGAATAATGTAATCAAAGAGTGGAATATCCAAGATTTTACCAGCATTTTTTAATTTCTGCGCTGATTCCAAATCTAATGAATTGGGAGTTATATCACCAGAAGGGTGGTTATATAGAACAATGATCCCAGCCGCTCTTTCGTCCAGTGCCGTTCCAAAAATTTCTCTGGGGTGAATTAAGGATTTTGTTAATGTTCCCCTAAAAATTTCCTTTTCTAAAATAATTTCATTCTGGCCATTTAATAAAACTAAATAAAAGACACTTTGCCGTTGATTGTTTGTTTCAATAATATAAAAATCCACCAAATCCTTAGCTGAATCAATAATGCGCTTGGTAGATTTATTTTCTTGTAATAATCTTTTTCCTAATTCTAGAGCTGCTTTTAGACGTGCTATTTTAACTAGACTCAACCCTCTCACCTTAATAAGATCCGATACCTTCATGTCTTTAAGTTTGGCTAGACTGCCGCAGCGACTAAGAACTTGATGGGAGCAATCTAAAACATTAGATCCTTTAGTCCCCACTCCAATCAAGACAGCTAATAATTCCACTATAGAAAGCTTGCTAGCACCACAGCGAAGAAGCTTTTCTCTAGGTTTACTTAAAAGCGGTAAATTTTCAAAAGAAAGTCCCTTATTTTTCATTTTTGTCTTATGGTTTTATATACTCTATCTTAAATTGCTAGATATTGGATTATACTGACTTGGGATTAATTCTGTCTCTTCTTGAGATGTCAAATCTAAATTGATTAAACTTCTATCTCCGTCTTGATCTCGAACAAATAGTATTCGGTCTTGAGATAATGAAGAAGAAAGATAGATATCATTGGTTTTCCCTGTTGTTAGAGGGATAATTCTTTTATCAGTAATACCGATCAGAGCTATTTCATTTGTATTTTGTTTATTATCGGAGTCGAAAGTGAAAACCAAACGGGAAGCATCCTGAATCCAGGCAAGATCGAATTGTTCTTCAAAAGGATTAATGCCATCAAAAGTAATCAATTCACTTAATAAGTTGTTCTCAAAATCCAATACGGATAAAATGAATTTTTTCTTAGATTTTTTCTTTACAAACGCAAATTGTGAATCTTTGGGTGATGGTTGTAAATTGGTAATTTCACTATCTATTACCAAAATATTTTCATCTTTTTTTGTTTCCATAGATGTTTTTTCAAGTGCAAGGGTTTTGGGATTTTGATAGATCACCGCATTCTGTGATTTCAGAAAAGCAAATTCACCATTTACTCTATCAACAACTTTAATAAAATTGACTCCCTCAACATCAATCGTATAAATTCCTTCATAACCATCTTTTTTTGTTAAAAACAAAACATGATTATCATCAAGCCACTGAGGATTTTTTCCACCTTCAGGAACTTCTCTTGTAATATCAGTCAGGTCACTACCGTCAGCATTAATCACATATAATTTGCTACCTTTTTTTTCTCGAGCTTGGAATACAATTTTGCTTGCATCAGGAGACCAGAGCGGTTTAATCAACCCGTCCACATTATTTAAATCTGTTATTTTTTTAATTCCACTACCATCTTCTTTTGCGAGATAGAGATTGTATTGTTTATTCTCTTCTCCTACAAAAACTAGTTTTTCTGCTACCGCTATTTTTGTATCCCCCTCATCACTGCCGCTCCAAGGCAAGCTACAACCAAAGAAAGTTGTGGAGAATAAAACAAGGATGAATAAACTAAAAAAATGTCTTAATTTCATTGTTTAGGATTAGAAATTTATCTAATCCTATTATAGCTTGCTTTGGGGTTAAATTGCAAAGCAGAATTAGTATAACAAAGAATTATTAAGTGAGTATTAATTAAAGATTAAAAAAAACCGGCGGTTTGAAACCCGCCGGCGATATACATAGTCGATGATTTTATCACATCGGTGGTCGAAGAAAATCGACAATATTTTTATCAACCTGGAACCAATCGACAGATTTAGTCCTAGCAACCACCCATATCTGCCAAAAGGCTTGTCGAGTTTTCTTGATAAAACGATCATCCCAAGGTTCTAAATTATCGGATCCCAAAATTTCTATCGCCTCATTTGCTGAAAGAGCCAAGGCGATGATTTCGGGTGTATGCGACACTACTTTTATTTTTATTGTACCGGGAGATTCTTCTTTGCAATTTCCTAAGAGCAAGCATGATTCAAATACATGCCCCTCGCCCCCATCCACAATATTTATAACGAGAAGTTCTCCCCCCTTGAGGCGTTCACCTAACTTGACCTTACTCTGAAAATTACTAGAAGCGACCTTAACAACAATCGGTCCGTATATATCTTTTTTGAATAAAACTCTATATACAGATACTCGACCTAATGCAGATACTACTAGATAAAACCCATTTTTGGGTTCAAATACGTGAGTAGGGTCAAAATAAGGAGAGGTTTTAATTTCAGCTACTGCGTTCATGCTTTCACCTCCTTCAGAAAGCTATATTGTTATGTTATTAAATGATACATACGAATTCAGAAGATCTTATTATACACAAAATACCACTTATTATCAAACAAAAAACAGACCATTCAAAAATCTGTTTTAATTAACCATTAAACATTAACCATTATTCATTACCTACTCTCCACACTCCTCACAAACCTCCCCATCCTTCTTCTTCGTTATAACGCCTTTTTTACATTTCTCACAAGTCCGGATCGGTTTATTCCAGACGGCCTTCTCGCACTTCGGATATTGATCACAAGCATAAAAAGTCCGACCACGCTTGGTAGTTTTTTCGACTAATTCACCTTTCCCACATTCCGGACATTTTACACCAGTTTTATTATTAATTGGCTTAATCCCTTTACAATCCGGGTATTTGGAACAACCCAAAAATCTTCCGAAGCGCCCGCGTTTCAAAGTCATCTCGGCCCCACATTTGTCACATTTCTCGCCAGCATATTCTTTTTTTAATTTCTCTTCTTCTTTTTGTTGTTCTGGAAGCGGTTTCGCATTTTTACAATCTGGATAACCAGAACAAGACAAGAATTTTCCAAAACGGCCCAATTTAATCACCATGGCCTTACCACATTTATCGCACTTTTCATCGCTCTTTTCTTCGGTAATTTTCTTCTTATCGATTTGATCTTCTTTTGTTACAAGATTTTTCTTAAATGGTTTATAAAAATCTCCGACTACTTTTCGCCATTTAAGTTTTCCTTCGGCAATTTCATCAAGCTCTTCTTCCATCCTGGCGGTGAATTTAAGATCAACAACTTCTGGGAAATGCTCTACCAATAAATCGTTAACCACAAAGGCCGTATCGGTTGGATGAAATTTCTTTTCTTTTTTCTCAATATACCCACGATCAACAATTGTAGACATCGTCGGCGCGTAAGTAGATGGACGACCAATTCCTTCTTTTTCTAATGTTTTCACCAAACTCGCTTCTGTATAACGCGGAGGTGGTTCTGTGAAATGTTGACCTGGAATTAATTTAATTAAATTTAACTGATCCCCTTCTTTTACTGTTGGTAAAATCGCATCTTTACCATTTGAAAAACCATTTTTCGGATCACCCGCATCTTTACCTTCAAGATAAGCCGCAATAAATCCTTTGAATTTAATTACTGACCCGGTCGCTCTAAATAAATAATCACTAGCGGCAATATCAATCGTAGTTGCATCAAAAATCGCCTCTTGCATCTGCGAAGCAATTGCGCGCTTCCAAATTAATTCATATAATCTAAATTCGCTATTATCTAAATATTGTTTTACTTTTTCTGGATAACGCAAAAGCGAAGTCGGACGAATTGCCTCGTGAGCTTCCTGAGCGCCTTTTTTACCTTTATAATAGCGAGGTTTATCTAAGCCATATTCTTTCCCAAATTTATCCTTGATCGCAATCTGCGCTTCTTCAAGTGCACTTTTAGCTAAATTAACTGAGTCTGTACGCATATAAGTAATCAAACCAACCGAGCCTTCTTTCCCAACCGATTTACCTTCATAAAGTCTCTGAGCAAACATCATTGTTTTCTTCGCAGAATAACCAAGCTTGCGCGCTGCCTCCTGTTGCAAGGTACTTGTGGTAAATGCCGGCGCCGGATTACGTTTGCGTTCTTTTTTCTTAACGGACTCAACAAAATAATCTGCATTTTCTAAATCCTTAACTATCGCATCACTTTCTTTCTTAAACTTAATGCCCATCTTCCCGATTGATTTCCCGTCTTTTTTTAATAATTTCGCCTCAAACTCGTCTTTACTTTCAGATTTCTGATTTCTGAATTCACCAATAATATCCCAGTATTCTTCTGGCTTAAATTTTTTGATCTCTCGTTCACGTTCAACAATTAAACGAACTGCTACGGATTGAACTCTGCCGGCTGACAAACCATAACGGATTTTTTTCCAAAGCAAAGGGCTTAATTCATAACCAACTAATCTGTCTAAAATTCTGCGGGCTTGTTGAGAATCAACTAGATTCAAATCAACTCCCCGCGGATTTTTCAAAGCTTCTTGAATTGCTGTTTTAGTAATTTCATGAAAAGTAATTCGTTCTACTTTTTTATCTTTTGAATCTAAAATATAATCCAAATGCCAAGCAATTGCCTCTCCTTCACGGTCTTCGTCCGTTGCGAGAATGATTAAATCAGCTTTCTTAGAAAGCTTTTTGAGTTCCGAGACTTTCTTTTTGGCCTTCGGTGGAATCACATAAGTCGGCTCAAAGTCGTTATCAACATCAACGCTGATTTTGCTTTTCGGAAGATCGCGAATATGACCATAAGATGATTCGACCTTATAGTCTTTACCTAGAAACTTGCTGATTGTTTTTGCTTTAGTCGGTGACTCTACTATTACTAGTTTAGACATATATAACTCTTTAAAAATTAATCTTTTTTTATCAGTACTTCCGACCCATAACTTCTATCACTTTCCTTATTATAATTTTTTAACTCATCTCCATATTTTTTATAGCCAAATAAATATATATTATTATCCTTAACAAAAAATCTCTTAAAACCAACTTTATCTTTTAAATCCGCTTGTTGATTTGTTGTATATTTCACATATTCCCAAAATATAGTACCAGAATTTCTCAACTCCTTATCAAACGAGATTTTACCTTCCCATACTGCTCCATTTTTAGTATTTATTTTATCACCTTCAATATAGCAATCTTCATGTCTGACACTAAAAACATTACTTCTGTCATGTTTAATAGTAGCAAAACCCGAAGAGATACTTTCATCAAGACGACCCAATTCATTAAAACGATGGCATTCATATTCTCCCTCATACTTTAAAAAAATTCTTTTTAGGAATTTGGGTCGCAAGATACCCTCATAAAGGAAAATGGCAATGATTGAAGCAATAAACCCGCCGAGAACACTTAGAAAAAGGACATGAGTGATAATAGGCAATATAAAATTCCAAAACTCCTTTAAAAAATCAATTGTCATGTCTAAAGGAATTAAAATAAAACCAAAATTAATATAAATCATTCAATACAATAAATCATTCAATACAATAGATTCCTCCATCTAATCGCTTGACTAAACCCCTTACTTCCATCACCGCCAGCGTACTACTCAATTTCTGAGAAGTCAAGTTCAGTTCGCGCAAAAGTTCTTCAATGTGTTTATTTTTATTTAATAAACTTTCATAAATTAATCTTTCTTTTGGATCATCAAAGGTTATTTTTCGTCTTGGAACCTTAAAATAATTTAATCCTAATTCTTCTAGAATATCTTCTACTGTTATAACTAGTTTCGCACCAGTTTGGATTAAAAGATTACAGCCAACCCCGGTTTTATGATCTAAATTATAAGGAATAGTAAAAACTTCCCGGTTTTGTTCCAAGGCATAATTCGCTGTGATTAAAGCACCACTTTTTCTAGCAGCTTCAGTGACCAATGTCCCCAAACTTAACCCACTGATTAAGCGATTCCGACGAGGAAAATTTTCTTTCAAAGGGATTGTGCCGATTGGGTGTTCCGAGATCAACATACCTTTTTTAATGATTTGTTTAGCTAAATTAAAGTTACTAGCAGGATAAACCCGGTCTAGCCCACAAGCCAAAACAGCAACTGTTGTCCCATCATTTTCTAAAGCAGTTTTATGCGCTATGGTATCGATCCCAAACGCCAACCCGCTCACAATTCCGACACTAGATCGGACCAACCCCTGGACTATTTTTTCCGTAACCTTGATCCCCTCACTTGAAGTTTTTCTAGACCCCACCACTGCAACAAGCGGCTTTTCAAAATCAATTAATTCACCTTTGTAATAAAAAAATGGCGGAAAACCGTAAGTTTCTTTTAATAATTTAGGGTAATTTTTATCTAAGTAATTTAAAATTTTAACATTATGTTTATTAATTTTTTCAAGTTCCGCATCAGCGTTAATTTTTTTGCGTTGATTTACAATCGCCCCGGTTATTTTTTGATTACCAATGACTTCTAAAAGTTCTTGATAAGAGGCGAAGAGAATTTTTTCGGGGTCAGAGAAATGGTCGAGGAGTTTTTTAAGGCTAACCGGCCCGAGGCCGTTTATTTTAGAGAGGGCAATTAAATATTTAATATCTTTTTGATCAGACATTTTGAAGATTATTTACCTTATTATTTCAAATTTTCATTAAGTAAAAATTAAAACAAAATTAAAACTGCGATAGTTAGTTACCACCGCAGTTAAAACTAGCAGATTTTAACTTATAATTATCGCCCTGGAATTTTGTTTATTCAACAGGGAAACGTCGAAAAACATTCCTTGTAATTGCGAAATATCCTCCTTGTCTAAAGCCCGTGTGGGGTGTTGCAATATACACGGGAGAATATCATCAATTGCGGATGTAATTATCCCTGAGTTTTCCGCAATACAACAAGAATGTCCGAAACCAATCATATCAATATTATTAGTAACTTCTCCTCCTTTTCTAATTATAAGACGATTTGCGATGAATGGCCGAGATAAAACAAATCTTCCCTCTATTACTGTAGAGTTAACACTCTCTGGAACGGAACTAACAACTCCTAAAATTAACTGGAATTGCTCTAAAAAGCGTGGGCTGTTACGTAAATCGTTAAAAGATAAAACGGATCGATAACCAGACTCATTAAGATAATCTATGAAATCTTCTAATCCGTGCTTGATCTCCACCAAACATCACCTCCTCGTTCGCTGATAGGTTGTTTTAAATTATAAAAGAGCAGGAAAAAATTCCTTGCCCTCCTTAATTTATTTGTTCCCTGCTTTCGCAGGGACAAGCTTTGTCTATTTAAAACTTAGCACAAATTAGCTTAGTTTCCAATATCTCACATCCCCAAAACCTTCACCGCTTCTTTCAAACCACCAACCCAATCCTCACCAAGATCCTCCTTCTCAATCTTAAGTTGATTATGCTGCACTCGCCAGTGGGGTTGTTTTTCTAATAATTTAACAAGTGATTTTGAATCAGGAATGTGCTTAAAAACCAAAACAATTCTTGTTTTACTATCGTAATTAAGATCTCTAATTGTCTGAGATTCTACCTTAATAATTCCCGCTTCGTGCGCTAGAAGTTTAACTTCTGTAATCAATAATAAGTTTTCTATTTTTTCTGGAATATCTTTAATATCCCTTTTCAGATTATCTTTATAATTAAACAGCTCAGCAATACTAGAGAAACCAGCAATTTTTTGATAAAGCTTAATCCGTTCTCTTTCATCCTTAATAAAATCTACGGGAATCAAGGCGGCAATCGGTAGGTCAACAGTCGTTTCTATCTCATCAATCTTCTGCCCCGAACGCATTTCTTCAACTGCATGATTTAACAAACGCGAATACATACTCAAACCAACTGCAGTGATTTGTCCATGCTGTTTAGACCCCAGAATATTCCCCGCTCCCCGGATTTCCAAATCCCGCATCGCTACCTCAAATCCACTACCCAGCTTCTGTGCTTCCAGTAAAGCCGTAAGTCTCCTTCGCGCCAACCCCTTTAGAAATTTTTCTTTATATAAGAAATAAGAATAAGCTTGCTTGTGACTCCTGCCGATTCGTCCCCTTAATTGATAAAGTTGAGACAAACCAAAATACACTGCATCATCAACAATCAAAGTATTTACATTCGGAATGTCCAAACCATTTTCAATGATTGAGCTACAAACCAAAACATTATATTTTCCTCGATAAAAATCTTCCATTACTTTTTCCAATCTTTTTGGATCCATCTGTCCATGTGCAATTACTATCTTCGCCCCTGGAACAAGTTCTTTAATCGCAGCCGCTGCGCTTTCAATTGTCCTAACTCGATTATGTAAAAAATAAATTTGGCCTTTTCTTTTTAATTCTCTTTCAATAACATTTTTAATTAAATCATTGTCATATCTTTGAACAAATGTTTCAACCGCAAGTCGCCCGGGTGGCGGGGTTGTGATTGTTGAAATCGACCGGATTCCACCCAAGGCTAAATTCAAAGTACGCGGTATTGGGGTCGCGCTCAAAGTTAAAATATCAATTTTATTTCGCATTTCTTTAAAGCGTTCTTTATGGGTAACCCCAAATCTTTGCTCCTCATCAATTACAACCAAGCCTAAATTTTTAAACTCAATATCTTTTTGGATTAAACGATGTGTACCAATTACAATATCAATATCCCCCCTTTTAAGTCTTTGAATAGTCTTTTTCTGATCTGATTTTGATTTGAACCTGCTTAAGGAATCTATTTTGATTGGAAAGTTTTTTAATCGCTTTGTAAAAGTTGCCATATGCTGCTCAACTAAAATTGTTGTTGGGGCCAAGAAAGCAGCTTGTTTGCCATTCATTACTGCTTTAAATACTGCCCGCAGGGCAACTTCTGTTTTCCCAAATCCAACATCTCCACAAATTAAACGATCCATAACCTGACCACTCTCCATATCTCTTTTCACTTCTGCTAAAGTACTTAACTGATCTTCGGTTTCTTGATATTGGAAAGATTCTTCTAACTCCTTTTGCATTTGATTATCTTTATCAAAAGCATAGCCTTTACTTAATTCTCTTTTGGCATATAATTCCAATAATTTGCGCGCGATTCCCCTAGCTTTTCTTTTCACTCTAGATTTCATTTGTTTCCAAGCAATTCCGCTCAAACGATTCAACGTTGGATTTTCTACTCCAACATAATTATTCAATCGGTCTGCTTGATCAACTGGTACAAATAATTTATCTCCCCCCGCATAAGCCAAGACAAAATATTCTCGCTCAATACCTTCGACGGTTCTTTTCCGCATTTCTTGAAACTTTCCAATCCCATGATCAATATGCACCACCAGGTCATTTGGTTTAAGACTCATAATAAAGGCTTGGTCTACCCGCCTTGATGTTTTTCTACGCTTGCTTCTTTGCCCCAGTGGTTTTTTAAAAATTGCTTCATCAGTAAGATAAATGAATTTTTGATCCGGATTTTGAAATGAAGATAATTCATTTTTGGATTCTGAAATAATTATTGGAAATATTTTTTTGCTCTCAATCGTGATTGGCTTGCTTGTTTCATTTCCAATGATTAATCTGTCATCAAGATTATCAGTTTTACTTTTAAAATGAGAAATGATTGACTTTTGATGTTTGGTTATAATAAATATTTGCCATCCTGATTTTTGCTTTGCCAGCAAATCATCTTTTAATATCTCTGATTGACTCCAATATGAAGGTACTGATTTAAAACCGAGATCTATAACATTCTTGTTATCTTCGGAGGGGAAATTGTCGAAAACTAGATAATGGCAAATGTCAGATGTTCGATGGCAGATGTCTAATGTAGATTCTTGGCTAACAAGTAAGACTTTCTGAAAATTGCAATAATCTAAAATTGTAAATTGATTTTCTTTTGATCTCTGCTTTTGTAGGGATAAGCTTAAGGAATGAATTTCAATTTTACTAAGTTTCTTTTTAATTTCGCCAGTTAAGAGATTAATGGCGAGAATAGATTCTAATTGGTCGCCAGAGAATTCCAGACGCAGTGGGAATTTATAATTCGGCAGATAAATATCAACAACTCCTCCCCGCCTTGCGAATGTCCCCACGACATCAATTCTCTTTTGCGAAACATGTCCTTGCTTAACTAAAAATTTAATTAATTTTTCTTGATCAAAATTTTGTTTAAGTTTTAAAGTTAATTTATTACTTTTAAATTCATCAGGGTTAATTAAAGAAATTTCCAAATCATCAGGTTTCACAATGATTATTTTAGATTGATTTTTTTCTAAGACAAGTAAAATATTTTGAAGATCAGATTGTTTCTTGATCCTAACTTCCTCAGTGTCTTCACTATTAAATTCTGGAAAAATTAAAACCTCGTCTTTCAAGAAAAAACGAAGTTCTTCTACTAATTTTTCTACCTCTTTTTGATCACTTGCCATTACAAAAACCGGGTTGCCCCAGAAAGAGGGCACCCCCCTCAAAACGAAACTTTTTGATTCAGCTGCAACTCCCTTAACGATTAGGCTTCCCTTGCTTTCACAGGCTAGCTTCTCTAACCGCTTCTTCAGCCCCAGCTGCTTTAAAACATCCTTCACGGTTATTTTTATTGACAAATTATCTTGAATATGTTAGGATTTCTAGTCACCGTCATAAAGACGGTGCAGGATAAAGACGGTGCAGGCCACAGCCATTCGGCGTGGCAGGCAGCTCAGTATTCTGCTTGTGGGTTTATAGTAATAAAATTCCTTTCCCCTCCTTTGGAATTTTGTTCTATCTTAAGAAGAGCTTTTGCTCTCACCTGCAAGTAGAATAGTGGGCTGTTTTTATATTCTGACTGTTTCCTCAATTACCTCTCTTGCCTTACTTCCTATATTTTGAATTATTTCCAACTCTTCATCCAAAAATTTTTCCAAAACATAATCACTCACTTCTTGACCAAGTTGAAGGCCCTTCCCAACCCCAACCTTTAAACGCTTGAACTGATCAGTTCCTATTTCATTAATAATTGAGCGAATTCCATTGTGCCCCTTGGCGCTCTTACCTGTCACTAATTCTATTTTTTCAAGTTCATCCTCAATCTCATCTTGGATTACTAGCAAATCTTTTTCTGGATCTAGTTTATAAAAATCAATTAATAATTTAACCGCCCTACCAGAATTATTCATCATTGTCGTTGGCTTAGCTAACAAAACCTTCTTACCATCAATTTCCGTTTCCGCAATTTCGGCTTTGAATTTATCTTGCGATTTAAAATCCACATCAGGAAAAATCTGATCCAAAACAATAAACCCAATATTATGACGGGTTTTTTTGAATTCTTTACCTTGATTACCTAAACCTATAATTAAGAACATAAAAATGAATTATGAAGTCAGAAATCAGAAATCAGAATTTCTTACATTCTTATTATAGATCAAAAACGCTAAAATTTGAAATTACGGTTGAGCATCTTTATCAACGCCCTTGCCATCCCCACCACCCTCAGAATTTGGTGGACCATCACTTCCTACTCTTAAGGGGGATAAACCAGGACTCCCTCCTCCTTGTGACTCAGGATCAGTTGGCTCAGGTGTACTTCCACCTTTTAATTCAGGATAAAGCGGACCAGGCGTACCATCATTTGGTAAGTGCTCACCAACACTTATGCCTTCATCTGGGAAAGTTGGACCATCTTCCTCTTCTATTGCTGCTGTTGGGAGTGCAAGACGAGGCTCAGAGTCAGTCTGCTCATCCCCATTCTTTGCTTTCAAGGCTTTTTGTTCATCATCTATCATTGCAATAGCACCTTCCACATTTTCCGTCGCTTCATTTACTTCGCCCACCATATCATTCTCAGAATCATTCTCAAAACCATCTATCAAGTCCACTAAACCTTTTAAATTGCGGGGGCAACTGTTTATCAAATTCAAAACTGCATCACTACCTTGACCTTTTACAATGTTCGATAAATTACTAGCAAGTCTGTAAAATTCATCATCGTCCTCTTCCCCGATGTTATCCCTAACATTCTCAATCAAACCTTCTGCCGCTTCTGAAACAACAGCTTCTCGTTCTTGTTCTGGAGTTCGCTTTGGTTTATCAAGAGGATCTCCCCTAAAACCCTTCCCGTCAAAACCACTATCCCCTATGGTAAATAAAATCATTTTTGTTTCTCCTTTTTATTTTTATTAATTATTATTTAATTCAATTATTAAAATCCAAACCCACTTGAATAAAACGGATTGGTACTCTGACTACTTGGAGTATATGTCTCACCCGGCTTAAGTATTCTTACTCCGTATTCAACATTAACCCCCGCAGTATCTGATTGTTTAAAATCACCTTCACTTAAAGGCGGCAAGCCAGCGCGAGCACGATCAGCATTAATCTCTTCCAATAAATTAGAACTTGGAACATAATCACCACCAACAACCTGTCCACCAGTTTGATCCTTAGCAGCTTTGATCGCAGCAAGTTCTGCCGCATCAATATTAAATTTAAATTTAATAACATCGCTATAATTTCGAGAAGTGTCTTGCGCTCTTAATTCTAATAAGAAATCACCCGTACCCATGGAATCGGGCTTCATGATATTCAAATTCACTTCCGCAGGACTTAAGGCATTTAAGTCATTTGCAAATGTTTCCCATTTGAGAGACTTAGTATCCTGTCCAACTTTGCTATAACGGTACTCCACATTAGCGATATTACTATCCGACAAATCAACAAATTCAATCACCGAACCATCATTCGTATCATCCGTGATTGTACCCGCAACTTCGATTGAAACTGTTTTCTCTTTTGGTTTTGTTTCTAATTTTGGACCAGTTTTATCAAAAGTCAAAGCACGGAAAGCATCTACAATTCCATAACCAAATTCTGTTGTTTTACTAACTCCTCCCATCACCTTCGGTTTCATAGCAGAACTTGCTAAACGTTTATGCACCTGCTCGGGGATCAAACTTTGATCGTAAGACAAAAGCAAAGCGGCCGCTCCAGAAACATAGCCGGTGGACATTGAGGTTCCGTTAAGCGTTGCGTAGCCCGAGGTGTTTTCTGGAATAAGCACACTATTTCGAGGCACTGTAGAAATAACATCCTGTCCTGGCGCAACAATATCAAGTGCGGATCCTTTTCTGGCAAAGAAGGCTGGCTGAAGATCTTGGTCAATTGCCCCCACCCCAATCACTTCAGAATAAGCCGCAGGATAACCAACCGTCTTTCCTGCCCCAGTTCCGGTACTGGCGATCACTGTACATTTTTTATTATTAACTGCGTAATGAATTGCGCTATACAAAGTTCTGGTTCCCTCTTGCCCAAATAAAGAAACATTGATAATTTTTGCACCGTTATTAGCAGCATAGGAAACACCTTCCGCCACTCGCAAATTGCTGGTTAACCCATCTCTTTTAGCGACTTTAACTGGCATGATTGTAGAATTCCATGCTGTCCCTGCTATTCCAATTCCATTGTTAGTCACCGCGGCAATCAAGCCAGCGACATGCGTACCGTGACCATTATCATCATATGTGGAGTTAACATCTGCCACAAAATTCGCACCTTTTGTGAATGAGGTTCCTTCCAAATCCGAATGATCAGCGGCAATTCCCGTATCAACAATCGCAACCTTAAGACTGTTAGCTCCGGTAGTTACTTCCCAGGCTTTTGGCATCTTCATCAAACTAAGTCCCCACTGATTTACCGAAAGCGGATCATTTGTAATTTTCGGTCCTACTTTTGTTTTTTCAATCGAATCAGCTGTTTCTTCCTGAGAAGTCTCCGCCTGCTGACTTCCTTGTCCTTCAGAAGTGGTATCAGCATTACTCTCAGTTGACTGGCTATCTGTTTGATCGGTTTGACCCTCTCCTGAATCACCAAAATTTAAATCTTCCTCACTAAAAACAGAACCTTCATCTGCACCAATTTGCATCTGATGATTAGGTTCTGCGAATTTGGAGACACCGCTAGCTTCTATTTTCTTTACTAAAGAAGCAGCCGTCATGCCTTTTGGAATTGTGACAAGATATGTTTCCGGCAAGCTTGTTTTTTCAACTGCCGCTACCTGAACTCCGGCAGCAGTTGCAATTGCTTGCTCGCCACCATTTTTTGCATTCACAATCACCTCAGTCGGCGCTCCCGGACGCACCAATGGTGCAACGCTAAGGAATTCGGAATGTCGCAAACCTGCAGAACTCAAACCTCTAAAAAAGGTCAACGTTCCCAAGCTAATCGTCACTACAAAAATCATCCCAAAATACCGAATTAATTTTATTTTATTTTCTTTTATCATTTTATTTTTGTTTTTACGCCAAAAATATACCAAAATCAGGGTCCTTTCCCTTCCCATAAAGGACTAGTTTCTTTAGCTTATAATATGGCTTCTAATTTGGTTTTTGGACTTGATTTTGTCTGATAGGCTCAACCTTTTTCAACTATTACTATTAACCCATTATAGCATAATTTTGGCTTTGAGTCAATATTTTGAAGCAATACAATAAATAACCAAAAAACAGCAGACTTTATCCTGCTGTTTTCATAATTCAGATTTCTGATTTCACCCCTAAACCACAAAACTAACCAATTTCCCCTTCACAAAAATCTCCTTCTTAACCTTTTTACCTTTCAAAAACTTCCCGACATTCTCATTCTCCTTCGCCAACTTAATCGCCTCTTTTTCCGCTATCTCCTTATCAACTTCAATCGTGCCCCGCAATTTTCCATTAATCTGAATCGCCAAGGTAATTTTGTCTTCTTGGACTAACTTCGGATCAAATTTTGGCCAGGTTGTTTTAAAAATTGATTCTTTATTTCCCATCATCTCCCAAAGCTCTTCTGATAAATGTGGAGTGATTGGGGCTAATAAAATAACAAGTGTTTCAAACAAATCTTTCTCGATTTCTTTCTTGGTTACTATAACATTTAAATATTCCATCAAAGCACTAATCGCGGTATTAAAATGAAAATTCTCAAAATCTTTAGTAACTTTTTTGATTGTTTTGTGCTGAAGTGATTCTAGTTCTTTCCCTGCTTTCGCAGGGACAAGTATCGTGTTTTTAGTTGTATTGCTAGCATTTTTCTCAACTAAGCTATAAACCTTTTGTAAGAACCGATGCATCCCGACGATCCCTCGATCTGTCCATTCTTTATCCTGTTCCGCTGGCCCCATGAACAATTCATATGCTCTAACTGAATCGGTGCCATATTTCTTAACCAATTCGTCTGGACTAATTACATTCCCTTTTGATTTACTCATCTTGGCACCCTTATAGTAAATCATTCCTTGATTAAATAGTTTCAAAAACGGTTCGCGAAAATTAATTAATTTAAGATCGTTTAAGGTTTTTGTGATAAAACGTGCATACATCAAATGTATGATTGCGTGTTCAATTCCTCCGACATACTGATCAACTGGCAACCACTTATCAACTTGTTTTTTGTCAAAAATTTCTTTTTGATTGTGTGAGTCTGGGTAGCGTAAGAAGTACCAAGCTGAATCAACAAAAGTCGCCATAGTGTCTGTTTCCCTCTCTGCTGGAATTCCACATTTTGGACATTTTGTTTTGACAAATTTTTCTACCTTTGCCAGTGGCGACCTGCCATCCCCCGTCGGTTTGAAGTCATCTAATTCCGGCAATTTAACTGGGAGGTCTTTTTCGGGTACTGATACTGCTCCACACTTTTTACAATGGATAATTGGAATCGGAGTACCCCAATATCGCTGCCGACTGATCAACCAATCGTGTAATTTATAGTTAATTGTCTCTTTTCCAGCTTTCTTTTTTTCTAACCATTGAGCAATTTTTTTGATCGCATTTTTAGAGTCCAGGCCTGTAAATTCTCCAGAATTAATTAAATTCCCATATTCTGTATGAATAAGAATATCTTTATAAAAAGCATCATCAGAAATCCAAGAAGGCCATGAATACACATCTTGAGGTTTTTCTGGCACCTTTTCATTATTAAATGTTGCCCCGTATTTGTCTATAAGATCATTTGTCTCTTCATTCAATTCCATCTCTTCAATTTTTCCATCTTTGTGTTTGAAAATAAAATAGAATCCTTTATCCGTGCTAAACTCATTCCAAAAACCTGGCTTCATTTTTTCTCTTACTATTTCCTTGTAATCTTCCACCTTTTTCTTTGGTATCTTTATTTTTAAAAATCCCTTTTTAGTTTTCTCTAAAATTTCTACATCAATTCCTTTTAAGTCATCTTCTGATATTCCCATTACAAAACTCCTGTGTTTCTCTTCTTTTTTAAAGACTACTGGTTTTATAGGAAGGTTGTATTTTTTTGCAAATTCAAAGTCTCGCTGATCATGGGCTGGTACAGCCACTACTGCTCCGGTTCCATAACTTGCCAAAACATAATCGGCGACCCAAACTGGAATCTTTTTATTATCTAAAGGATTGACTACATAACTTCCTGTAAATACTCCTGTTTTTTCTTTCTCCAAAGAAGTTCTCTCAATCTCGCTCTCTTTAATTGCTTTTTCACAATATTTTTCTACTGCTTTTTTATTATCATCAGTCGTCAATTTCGTAACCAGCGGATGCTCAGGGGCAAGAACTAAGTACGTACATCCAAACAAAGTATCCGCGCGGGTTGTAAAAACAGGAATTTCACATCTGACATCTGACATTTGACATCTGACATTATCCTCGCTAGATTGCTTCGTTATTCCACTTTTCGCAGCAACAACCTTAAACACCACCTCTACCCCCTCGCTCCTGCCAATCCAATTCTTCTGCATCGTCTTTACTTTCTCCGGCCAGTCAAGTCCATCTAGTTCATCAATCAATTCATCTGCCGTTTCCGTGATCTTAAAAAACCATTGTTTAAAATTTTTCTTGGTCACCTCAGTTCCGCAGCGCTCACATCCTCCGTCAACCACCTCTTCATTTGCTAAAGCGGTTTTGCAATCAGGACACCAGTTTGCGGGAGCAGCTTTCCGATACGCTAAATCTTTTTTATAAAGTTGAAGAAAAATCCACTGGGTCCATTTGTAATATTCTGGGTCAGAGGAATTAATTTCCAGATCCCAATCATACATTGAACCAATTTCTTCCAACTGGCGCTTAAAGTTTTTAATACTTTTTTCAGTATTAATCTTAGGATGCACTCCTTCTTTAATTGCAGCATTTTCAGCCGGAAGCCCAAAAGCATCCCATCCCATTGGATGTAATACTTCATAACCTTGAATCTTTTTATATCTAGACCAAACGTCACTCATCACATATCCCGACCAATGCCCGACATGCAAACCTTCCCCGGATGGATACGGAAACATGTCTAAGCAGTAATACCTTTTCTTAGCATCAAGATCGACTTTATTGACGCCCTTCTCTTTCCAAGCTTTCTGCCATTTTTTCTCAATTTTTTGGGGGTTGTAATTAGCCATTATTAACCATTAATAATTAACTACCTCTATTATAGTTTAAGGTGAGGAAAAAGACAAAAAAAGAAGCCCTTTAACATCTTAAATTAAAGGGCCTTATTCTTTATGGGGGTTGCGATGACGCTCTTCGAGACACTGAAGTGTATATCTAGCAATGTCCCTCAGCGACAAGAGAGTTGTATCTTTATGTTTGTTACGCTCATCACTACGAGCTTTAAAAAACATGACCGCAATAACCCGGTGGTTTGACCAAGACAGTCTCTGGTCCTGGCTTAGTTTAATTAAAACCGGGATAGCGATGCTAAATTGAGAATAAATAACAGAAATTAATTCTATAAACCCATTTAATTCCATGTTATTTAACTCTTCAATTAGCCAAGAATCTAGCTGTTCATCTTTAAAAAGCCAATTGCCCAAATTATCAGGGCTAAATTGGTATAGAACCTCGATTCTTAAGCGACACTTTGAAGATAAATCTTTAATCGTCCCGAGTTCTGCCAGAATATCTCTTTGGCTATGGCCGTCTCCAGCAATCCCTCCCAAGACCACCTGGATAAAACTATAAAACTCCCTAGGAGGTTGCTCGCTTAAGAGCATACCAAAATCTCCCTGATTCCGGCCATTATTATAACCGGGTTGCCCCATAAGAGTCTTCCACGCCCGTAATTGGCATGGGGTAAGTGTGCTCGCGCTCATTTTCCTTCACCACCTTCTTATGATTTATTTTGAGAATCTACGAACCATATCCGCTATATTAAATTATATCACCCACCCCCATCAAAGTAAATAAAAACAAGTCCCAACCTTTTATTCTCCATTAAAAGCTAGGACCCGATTTAAAAATTTAGAGGATTATTAACTCCTGATAATTCCCAAAACCTCATCTCGTTTTTCTTCCATTAACTCCTTATCTTTTGCTTCCAAATTCAAACGCAAAAGTGGCTCAGTATTAGAAGCACGAACATTAAACCACCAATCTGCAAATTCTATTTTAAGTCCATCCAAGTGAGACACTTTCCCATCTCCATATTTCTCCTCAAGCTCTTTCATTTTTCCATCCGAATCCTTAACTTCTGAGTTAATTTCCCCACTTGCAAAATATTTCCGAAACGGTTTGATTAACTCTGACAAAGTTTTGCCAGTTTCCGAAAGCATATTTAAAACAATAATCATTGTCAAAATAGAACTCTCGGCAATAAAAGTTTCTTCATAATAGAAATGGCCCGAAAGTTCTCCAGCAAACAAAGCGTTAAGATCTCTCATTTTTTGTTTAATGAAAGAGTGGCCAACTTGGCAAGGCTCTGGTTTCCCACCTGTCTCCAAAATTGTTTCTTGAGTTATCCAACTGGAACGCAAGTCATAAATAACTACTCTGCCAGGATTATTTTTTAGAAGATATTGAGCGATTAAAGCTGTGATTAGATCTCCACTAATATAATCACCGTTCTCATCAATAAACATCGCCCGATCACAATCTCCATCGGGAGCGACCCCCAAATCCGCTTGCTCTGCTACAACTCTTTTTTGCAAATCTTTAACATTTTCCATTTTGATAGGATCAGCATCATGATTCGGAAAACTGCAGTCTATATCAAGATATAAAGGAATTAATTCCGCCGGAAGCTTTTCAAACATTTTTGGATAAGTAAGTCCCGCCATGCCGTTACCACCATCAACAACCACCCTCAGGGGCTTCATATCTTTAGAAATAAACTTGTCAAAATAATTTAGATAATCTTCAAAAATATCCTGTTTAATAATTTTCCCTTTTTGTTTATTGAAAGACGGATTGCAATCCGTCTCTACAATCTTTTCAATATCTTTAATTCCCGTATCGCCACTGATCGGCGCACAATTCTCTCGGACCAATTTAAAACCATTATATTCTGCTGGGTTATGAGAGGCTGTAATTATAATCCCTGCTTCTTTATCTCGTGCAGCATAATAAAACATCGGAGTAGAGCTTTGGCCGATATCAATCACGTTCGCACCTGCTTCGGTAATCCCCTTGGTCAGTGCTTTGAATAAATCTTCTGAAGAGGCCCGCGCATCTCGCCCCACAACCACTTCTTTACAATCTAAAAATTCCACAAAAGCCCACCCGATTTTTTCTGCTAATTCTTCATTAATTTCTTTGGGATGAATTCCTCTGATATCATAAGCCTTAAAAACACTCATTATTTTGATTAAATTATAATTATAAGTAGCTTAATTTTAACAGTTTAGGAGGAAAATGACAAAAAATCGAACAGATGGTAAAATTAAGTTAGATTAAGCTTATTAACTAAATACAAGAATGATTGAGGGAGGACCATCAGAGAAAGACATAAACTTTAAATTAGGACAAGGGATGGATACCCCTGAAGAGTTAAGTGATCCTGACTATCCTCTTGAATCAGGAGATGACTTTGAGACTCAACAAATTAAAGAAATTGAAATTGATAAAGCAACAATGGAACGGACAGAGAAGCAAAAAAATTTTGGAGAACTAATTGAAAAATTTGAAAACGATGGAGACTTAACAAAAGAGGAGGTAGAATCACTCGCAACAAAACTAGAAGGCAGAGGTTGGCAAAAAATTTATAACAATCTAACAGCGGGAGACAATGTTGCATACCTAATTGTGCCAGGTGGTGAACTTTCAATAAAAAATCTTAATGATAAATACTTAGGACCGCAAGAAACAGATGAAATTATTGCTTCACGAAGTGAGTTTATTCAAAACGCCATGGAAGAAACAGGAATGGAATTTGATATGCTTTCCGCAAAACATAACAACAACGTTATTAAAGTTCCAGAAAGTGCTGATGCAATTAAAAAACTAGATGGGATTTGCAAACAAGTAGACGAGAAGATGACCGGAGCTCTTCTTGAAAAAATAAATAATAAAATAGATGAACTTTCTCCCGAAGAAGAAAAAGAAAAAATACAAGTGTTTAATGATCTAAAAGATAATTTAGAAAAACATGGATTTAAAGTAAGTTTTGGGCTGAGTAAAGTTAAAGAGAATGATCTTGAAAATAAAACCCTTGCAGTAACAGAGGCCGCCCAAGCAGCTCAAATAGCAAGACGAGCTGAAAAAGACCCAACCAAAGATCCCGAATATGGAATAGAACATAGCGAAACAAAAATCAGAGATGAGATTAATAGAATAGTGGAACTAGCAGACAAGATAGAAGAAAGTAATATCCTGATAGACAAAAATGGAATTGAATATCAAATTTTTTCTGCTACAAAAGACGAAACAGAAAAAGAAAAGAAAATTATTAACCGCGATTTAGTCAGAGCAATTAGGAAAAATAAGTTCATCCCAGCGGCAGGAGAAGACAATGAAAAAACTCTTAAACAGATTGAGCAATATACCCGTCGAATTAACCTGCTAGATATTCTCAAACCAATCACTACAAACGATATTCGTGGAGAAAACAAAAATGAACTTCAAAACCAAATTAAAGAAAATATAGCTTTGGCAGCAGCAATGCGAAATGGCGAGTCCATCACAGATGATGAACGAAAAAAAATCGCAGAGATACTCTCCTCGGATGAAAAAGATCCGAATTATACATCAGCAGAAGTTTTTCATCATAAAGCAACCAAACAAGACGAGCTGACATATATCAGTATTGATGTTTTAGATCTTGGAGTAGATCTTCTGTTGGGATATGAAAGTCTATTGCAAGATATCAACTCAAGGGAAATCACCCTAGAAGAAGCTTCGATTATCGCTGGAGATGAAATCACAGAGAGAATGAGAACGGTTAGAAGAAAAGCTAGCGACATTGCGAAAAAACATTCAGAAAATGGGAAAGATCCGCTGGTATTGGTTGGTGGTGATGAAATGACAATCGCACTTAATGAGAACAACAATATTGATGAATTGTTATTGGAGTTAAGGCGAGAAACAGGAAGCCGGGTGATAAAAACGGTGATAAAAACTGTGGTTGCCTCCAGTGAAAAGAAAGTTGAAAACCATCCAGAAGAAAACCCTGAACAAAAATTAAAAGAACACTTAATTGCTCTAAGAAAAGCTGAGGATGGAGCAACTGCCGCTAAAGAAATCGAAGAAGCAATGAGAGAATTTGAGTTGCTTGTTATTACTAACGAACAAAAAAGGGGTAAGAATAAACAAGACGCCGAAACAACAGCTAGTACAGAAATACTAAGCATGGGATTAAATAATTTTGTAATTAAGGAGAATGTCGATGGTGGTTTTATCGTTGTGATTCCAAGTGATGAAGGTAATACTGGATATAAATCGATGAGGTGGGAAAAAGTACTAAGCTCTATTAATGATAAATTAGAAGAATATCAAAAACCAGAGGAAAAGGAATCAGAGGTTACTAATGATCTCAACAGTTAGGTTGATTTTTAAAAATAGAAATATAATATTATGACTACTAAAATTCCAATGTTAAAAGGCTGGGACTTCTCCGAAAAAGAAATCGAAGAAGCAAAAAAGAACAATCAAATGCTGATGTTAGACTCTGAAACTTCTAATATTTGCAATCTTAATTGTCCTTATTGTTATCGTGATGAATATGAAGAAAAGAATAAGGTTTTAGAAAATGAACTAACCATAAAGCAAAGGAAAAAGCTAATTGATGAAGCAAAAAAGTTAGGGTGTAAGGCAATTAAAATTGTCGGAGCTGGTGAGCCATTAATCGACCCACATTTTTTTGAGCAAATAGAGCACATTTTTAATTTAGGAATTACTCCAATTGTTTATACTAATGGAATTACCCTGACTGAAAAAATGGCAAAGAAAATATTCAATCTCAATTGTTCGATAATGTTAAAATTCAATTCCCTCGAAGAAGAAGTACAAGATAAATTAGTAAACAGAAAAGATTATACAAAATCAAGAAACAAGGCTCTAGATAATTTAATAAAAATCGGTTTCAATAAATCAACACCGACAAGGCTAGGTTTCGATTCCATAATCACCAAACAAAATAAAAATGAGATTTTAAAAATGTTTAAATTTTGTCGTGAGAAAAATATTTTTCCCTCTTTCAAAACTTTCATTCCAACGGGGGGGGCGCTACAGTATAAAGATTGGGAAATTTCAAAGGATGAATTAATAAAAATATATGGGGATGCCAAAAAGATTGATGAAAAAGAATTTAATATTAATGGTGACCTTTGCTTACCCTACATAGGTGGTTTTCCATGTACTCAATGGCATTATGCTCTTTTTGTAGACATTTTAGGCAATACTTATGCTTGCCCTGGTTCACGCACTTTGCTTGGCAATATAAAAGAAAAATCTTTAATAGCAATATGGAATTCTTCAAAGGCAAGAGAATTTAGAGAAAATAGATACAAGAGCTGCCCACCAAGAGAAGAATATTGGCAAAAAATATCACAAGAAATTTAAAGTTACCAACTATTAATTAAACCAACATGTCTAAAAAAATCAAATGGCTAATTGTATTTCTGATGATCACAATTCCTCTCTTGGCAGTTGCAGGGTATTTCATTGTGCAGTATATAAACACAGATGACACCAAAGCAGACAAAACTGATACCTCAATCTCTGCCGATCAACAGCTAATGAAAGTCCTCCCTCCGGAAAATGGTATTTACCACTCCGCCTTTCCTTTTTTTGGCAATGAAGAAGATCAAGTAACCGCTCAGAAAATTACCGACTTCGAAAATCAAGCCAACAAAGAAATTGCTTGGGCTTTTTTCAGCAACCACAGTCAAAACGGAATCATTTTTCCCGAAGATAATGTCCAAACAATTCACAGCGCTGACAAGATTCCATTCATCCGATTATTACCCTGGAAACAAGAAAATTGGTGGGATGGTGATCATACCAATTATTACTCCATGCAAAAATTTATCGATGGAGATTTTGATGATCAATTAATTGCTTGGGCCGATGCCGCTAAAGCAACCAAAATTCCTTTGATGGTTGAATTTGGCTGTGAGGTTAATGGTGACTGGTTTCCTTGGACTGGTAAATATAATGGTGCTGGAAATAAAGGTGGATATGGCGATCCAACTTATTATGATGGTCCGGAAAGATACCGCGATGCTTACCGCCACATTGTAAACCTATTCAAGAGCCGCAACGCCAATAATATTACCTGGGTTTTTCATGTGAATAACTGGCGTTACCCTTGGACGGAGTGGAATAAAGCAAAATATTATTATCCCGGCAATGATTACGTCGACTGGATTGGGATGAGCGTCTATGGTGCACAGTATATCGACGACGAATGGGAAAGTTTTGACAATGCGATGCAAGAACCTTATGATGAACTTTGCGCGATTTCTGTCGATAAACCAATTGCGATTTTAGAATGGGGCGTCCGCGAAAGCACGACTCACAGTAAAGCCGATTGGATTGAATCTGCTTTCGATTTGATTAAAGCGAATAATTATCCAAGATTAAAAGGGATTAGCTGGTGGCATGAGAAATGGGATGAGGATGGTGACATTATCGATTTGCGGATTAATTCTTCAAGTTCTGCCAGAACACAATATCGCAATGGGGTTAGAGATAAGATTTTTGTAACTGAGCCGGTTTATTCGGGATATCAACCACAATCACCAGCCAAGAGAGCTACATATTAATTATTTCTTGAGAAATCTAAAACCCCGGTGATGAACCGGGGTTTTTTAATGTTATAATTACCTTGTATAAATAATAATTTAAGGGCTCATAGCTCAGTTGGCTAGAGTGCTCCCATGGCATGGGAGAAGTCGGGGGTTCGAATCCCCCTGAGTCCACCAACTTAAATTCCCGAAAACAAATAAAAACAAGTTTTTTTTCATCAATTTTTGTGCTAAAATAAATTATAGTCAAATATTTATCCGCCTTTAAGAAGGGCTTTTTTAGTGCCTCATGAAGAACTTCATCGGAAATCAACACATTATCGACCTTTTTAAAAAACTCAAAAGAGAAGATTTAAATCATGCCTATCTCTTCTCTGGTAAAAAAGGAGTGGGTAAATTCACCTTTGTAAAAAACCTTGTTAAATCACTTCAATGCCAAAATAGAGAAACTCTTAACCCTTGTGATAGTTGCGCTAGTTGCAAACAAATAGAAAATAACTGCCATGTGAATACAATCATCCTAGAAAACCCAGAAAAGATTTCAATCAAACAAATCCGAGAAATCCAAAAAAAAATCAATCTAAAATCAAAAGATGATCAATTAAAATTTTGTATAATTGATAACGCTGAACAATTAACAATCGAAGCAGCAAACAGTTTACTAAAAACCCTTGAGGAGCCACCAACAAACTCAATTTTTATCCTGATTACCCAAACACAAGAAAACCTTCCCTCGACAATCATCTCGAGGTGTCAAAAAATTAAATTCAAACCGGTACCCAAAAAAGAAATGGAAGAAAAGATAACAGAAACATTTCCCGAAAAAGAAATTAATTCTGAAATGATTAATCACGCTGATGGCGCACCCGGAAAACTAATAACTCTTTTAACAAACCAAGAGATTAAAGATGATCGACAGCAACAAAACGACCTCTTAAATAATTTTATTAACTCATCAATTGCCCAAAGATTTCAAATCAATAACCAATTAAGTAAAAAGTCTTGGCATGAAATTAAAGATATTCTTGAACTGTGGCTGTCAATCATTAACTCAAAGTTAAGAAATCAAGATATTTCTAAGACAGATAAAGGTAATCTTTTGATCACCACCAAGGCACTACTAGAAATTAAACGGAAAACCCATTATAATTTAAACAAGCGAGTTACCTTAGATCAACTCGCAATAATCACACCAAAAATCAAATGAAAGAAGTTATTGGAGTACAATTCAAATCAGGAGGGAAAATATATGATTTTGACCCCGGGAAAAGTAGGGTAAAAATTGGTGATTTTGTTATTGTGAAAACAAAACAAGGGAATGAAATTGGGAAATTAGCTTATACCGACAAAAAGGTTGATGAAGCCTCTTTAAAAATTCCACTTGTAAAAATAATGCGAAAAGCAAATAAAGCAGATATTAAAAAAATGGGGCGCATAAAAGAAGAAGAAAAGGAAGCCCTAAAAGTCTTTACTAAAAAAATAGCAGCACATAAATTATCAATGGAGCCAATCAGCACCAAACTTTCATTTGATGAACAAAGACTAACATTGACTTTTATAGCCGAAAACCGGATTGATTTCCGCACCCTTGTCAGAGACCTCGCCTCTCACTTCCAAAAATCAATTCGCCTAACCCAAATTGGACCAAGAGACAGAGCAAAAATCACAGGCGGGTTTGGGATGTGTGGACGAGAACTTTGTTGCACCAAATTCTTGAAAAAATTTGAGAGCGTTACAACAGAAATCGCCAGAGAACAAGATATGGCCGGAAGAGGTAGCACAAAAATTACTGGCTGCTGCGGTCGCTTAATGTGTTGCTTAAATTATGAGCTGGAAGATTATCGTAAATTAATTAAAAAATTACCTCAAATAGGAGATACCGTAAAAACTCCAAATGGTGGAGGAAAAGTAATCGGACGAAATATTATTGCACAAACAGTTGATGTGTTCCTCGAAAATAAAAAAACCAGAGAAACAATACCTGTTGCTGAAATTAAAAAAACCTTAAACATATTCAGAAAAAAATAATAGTAATTAACCATTAACCATTATACTTATGATTTTCGAAATAATTATCCTTTGTTGTCTTGCAGGTATTATCTTTATAATTCTAAAAAAGTTTTCAGAAGTAAATCCAAAGATTACTCCCCTAGTAACAGAAAGAAGTGCTAAAAACAAAGAAGAAATATTAGAAAAAGATATTCCCAAAATTAAGGAAAAGATCCAACAAGAAAAAGGGAAAGAAAAAAAAGAAGATGACACTCAAGACGCAAACACTAAAAAATTATTTAAACAGTTGGCGAAATATCTAAAACGCAGCAGCTACCACCAAGCTGAGAAATGCTGTATTAAAATAATCACAAAAAATCCTAAAAGCAGTAAGGTTTATGAACAGCTTGGGACAATTTATCTTAAACAAAAAAATCATCCCGATGCCGAAAAATCATTCCAAAAAGCAGTAGAGTTAGATTCGCGAAGCGATTATGCGGCCGCTGGTTTGGGATTAAGTTACTACCATCAAAAAAAATATCAACAAGCAGCTGATGCATATGGGCAAGCAGTGGGTTTAAACAATACGATAGCACACAGATTTATTAACCTGGGTTCTGCCTATATTGCCCTTAAAAAATTTGAGGAAGCCAAAGATGCTTATAAGAAAGCAAGCAAGCTAGAACCTGAAAATCAACAATATCTTGAATTAATTGCAAATATTGCGGTAAAAACGAATGATAAAAAAGAAGCTAAGAAAGCTTTAAAAGATATCCTAAAAAATGACCCCCATAATCGTGATGTACGGAGACAACTGACGGAGTTGGAAAAATAAATCCATTAAAAAAATAATGTAGAAAGAATGAAAATTGCGATTTGTGCTAGTCTAGATTTTACTCATGAAATTAAAGATATAGCTGATCAATTAGCTAAGCATGATCACGTAGTAACCATTCCGCAAACATCTGAAATGATTTTAAAAAACAAAGTTGATCTAGAAAAAATTAAACAAGAAAAAGATAACGGCCAAATATCAAAAAGAGCGATTAAACAAGATTCAATAAGGCAAAATTACAAAAGAATTAAGGAATCTAATGCGGTTTTAATTTTAAATTTCGACAAAAAAGAAATTAAAAATTACATTGGCGGAAATACCTTTCTAGAAATTGGCTTTGCGCATATCCTCAACAAAAATATTTTCTTGTTAAACCCAATTCCCGAAATGCCTTATACCGATGAAATCAAAGCCATGCAACCGATTGTAATAGATAATAATCTTGATAAAATTAAATAAAAGTTACTCATTAACCATTCATCATTATCCATTAACCCGCCGGGATAGCTCAGTGGTAGAGCAACTGTTTTGTAAACAGTAGGTCGGGGGTTCAAATCCTCTTCCCGGCTCCATGAATCAACCTTGGGTTCATCCCGCCATAAAGGCGGGATGCCACGCCGCATGGCGTGGCAAATCCTCTTCCCGGCTCCATTTAAAAGAAAAAAGTCAAAAGTAAAAAGGCAAAAGATTTTAGATCTAGTATTTTTGCCCTTTGCCTTTTCTAACGGGTAGGTACCAGAGTGGTCAAATGGGCCGGACTGTAAATCCGGCGGCTTCGGCCTACGGGGGTTCGAATCCCTCCCTACCCACCAGGGTTAATGAATAATTATTCTAATTAACCATTAGCCATTACTCATTAATCATTAACCCGCCGATGTAGCTCAGTGGTAGAGCACTCCCATGGTAAGGGAAAGGTCAGCGGTTCAAGTCCGCTCATCGGCTCCATCCACAAAAACATTTCGACTAATTCTTACACTTTATGATAATTGGTATCACAGGCACAAACGCCTCTGGCAAAGACACCGCAGCAAAATTCTTTACTGACAAAAGATTTGATAATTTTAGTTTATCCGATATTATTCGCAAAGAAGCGAAAAAACGGAATATTCCTGTTACAAGAAAAAATCTTCAAGATCTAGGGAAAGAAATTAGAGAAAAATTTGGCGGAGGTTATCTTGCTCAAGAAACTCTCAAAAAAATCAAAGAGAATACTGTAGTAACAAGCTTTCGTCATCCTATCGAGGTAGAACTTTTTAAGAAAAATAAAGCCTTTATTTTTCTTAGCATAGATGCTCCAATAAAAATTAGGTACGAAAGAGCAAAAAAGAGAGAACGTGGTGAACAAGACGCTGGAAGCTTTGAAAAATTTAAGAAACAAGAAGAATATGAATTTCAGAAAAAAGGAGCCGGACAACAACTTGGGGTATGCATGCAAATGGCTGATTATAAAATTCAAAATGATTCCACTTTAGAAAATTTCTATCAAAAATTAGAAGATTTATTTAATCAAATTCAAAATGGGAAAAAGAGTTAAGAAACCAGAAGATCGAATGGATAGTGATGAATATTTTTTAAGAATTGCAGAACTTGTCGCTAAACGCGCTACTTGCCATCGCCATGATGTCGGGGCAGTTTTAGTCCGAGATAAAAAAATCTTAACAACTGGCTATAACGGTGCTGGATCAGGATTAAAGGATTGTATTGAATTAGGCTGCTTAAGAGATGAGCTTAAAATCCCTTCCGGAACTAGAGCAGAAGTTTGCCGAGCGATTCATGCTGAACAAAACGCCATTATTCAAGCAGGTTTACATGGGATAATAACGAAAGGCGCAACTCTTTACTGCACCCACTCTCCTTGTATTATTTGTGCAAAAATTCTAGTCAACGCAAAAATAAAACGTCTTGTCACTTGTGGCAAATATGCCGATAATGATTTCAAGCCGCTCTTTAAAGAAGCTGGAATTAAATTTGAAGAAATAAAACTCGAGGAAGATAAAAAATGATTAAAGGAATTATTTTTGATTTTGGTGGGGTTTTGGTCACAGATCCATCATTAAATATTTCAGATTCAGAGGCTCAGATTTTAAATGTCGAGCCTCAATTTTTAATTCAAGTTTATCGTAATGAAAATTTAGGGTTATTTGAAAAAGGATTAATCACAGAAGATAAATTCTGGAGTGATTTTAAAAAAGAAATAGAAAAACATAATAAAAGTAAATTAAACAACGATCAGATCAAGCAATTTCAAGAAAAATTAATTAACGACTTCAAACTTTACTTCAAGTTCAAGAAATTTATCTTAGAATTGAAACGGAATTACAAAATTGCCTTACTCACGAATAACCTCCCCTCTTGGATGCCAATTTGGAAGAAAAAATTCGAACTTAAAAAAATATTTCCAATTATCGTTACTTCTTTTGGAGAAAAAATTCGCAAACCAAACCCCGAAATCTATCTTAGAACATGCAAAAAACTAAAATTAGAACCAAAAGAGTGTCTTTTTATTGATGATCAAGAAAAAAATATCTCAGGGGCAAAGAAAGCTGGGATGGCAGCAATCAGGTTCACAACTGAAGCCGAAACAATCAAAAATATCCAGAAAAAGTTGAAGGAATAGGACAATATGCTAGAATAACAATGAAAAGCCATATACTTAAAATAACCACGATTAATATCTAAAACCTTAAACCATGGAAGAAATAATTTATCTTGAAGCAGATGAGGAAATCACAAGTATTGTTGACCGCCTAAAATCTACCCAATCCAACATACTCGCACTTGTAATTCCAAAACGCGCTACAATTCTCCAAAGCATTGTTAATCTTAAGTTACTTAAAAAACAAGCAACCGAATTAGATAAAGAAATTGCAGTTGTAACAACAGATAAAATGGGAAGGAATTTGGCTGCTCAAGTAGGCCTTACGGTTTATCAAAAAATTGAACAACACAAATCAGTTTCAAAGAAAAAACCAACCATAGAAAGACCGGTTCAAAAAACACCTATTAATTACAGAGGTACAGCAAGAAAACCACTAACCGCATTTGAAAAAGATAAGAAGCGCATTCCATTTGTAGACCTGTCATTGAGACAAAAAAAAGAAGAAAATAACAATCAAGACGGACCAGAAACAGGCACAAAATCACCTGCCTTTGACATGAAATCTCGAAGAGCGCAAATCACGACCCCACAGCAACCAGAAATATCAGAGACCATCCCGCATAAAAAAATCACTCCCCCACCTTCCTCTAAGAAAAAACTATTTAAAGCAAAAAAAATTGTTGCACATCTCAATTGGAAAATCATAGGAGGATTTGTAATTTTAAGCTTAATTATTCTCGCATTCGTTGCTTTCCTGATTTTACCAGGAGCAACAGTTAATGCGAGCCTTAATGCAGAAGAAATTAATTACGATCTCGAATTAACAATCGATACAAAGGCTGGAGAAGCAGACTTTGAGACGAATACCATACCCGGACAGCTAATCGAAACAACCAAGGAAATAGAGGAAACTTTTAAAACAACTGGCAAAAAAGATATCGGGAATAAAGCCACCGGGACAATAGTAATTGTTAATAAATCCGGTGAAGAGCAACCATTACTTGTAAACACCCAATTCAGAGACAACAAAACCGGAAAAGTTTTCCTCACAAATAGCGGGGCCGTTGTTCCCGCTGCGACAATAACTAGTGGAGGTAAAATTAAAAACGGGCAAACATCCGTTGCGGTCACCGCGAAAGAATCAGGTAAAGATTATAATATCAAAGAAAGTCAATTTACAATCATTAAGCTCGCCACGAATCGCCAGTCGCTGGTATATGGTGTTTCAGAAAAAGAAATGGCTGGTGGGTCAACCAATGTGGTCCCAATTGTTTCCGAGGATGATATTAAAAAAGCCGCATCTGAAACATTAAAAAAACTAACCTTAACAGCAAAAGAGGATTTAAAAAATCAAATTTCAGAGGGAATGGAAATTGACGAAGGATTAATTAATAAAAAAACAGAAAGTGCAAAACCAAGCGTTGCGGAAAATCAACAGGCAAGTAAATTTACTTACTTATTAAAAGTAAAATTTACAACCATCGCTTATAATCCAGAACAAATCAGACAGCTAGCTAAAGAAAAGATTGAAAATCTAACTGCCAAAGACAAAGAAGTGATCACAGACTCACTAGAGATCAGCTATCACAAATCAAAGTTAAATTCAAAGAAAAAGAAGATTACCAGCATTGCAAAAATTAAGGGAAAGGCAGTGAATAAAATTAACGAAGATGATCTTAAACAAGAACTTAAAGGACGCTCAAAAGAAGAATCTGAGAGTTACCTCAAAACGTTTGAGGAAATTAGCGATGCAACCGTCTCTTTCTGGCCATTTTGGGTAAAAAGCATACCTTCGAATAATAGCAGAGTTAATCTAGAATTTTCATATTAAAATGCGACTATTAGGAATAGATTTTGGTGAAAAATATATTGGTCTTGCCCTGACTGACCCTTTAAAGATAACGGCAAGGCCTTTTAAAACTATTCCAAACAACAAGGAAACCTTTGAAACACTTAATAAAATTTGTGAGGAAGAAACAGTACAAAAAATCATTCTTGGTCTACCAAAAAGCATGGACGGCACGATCCAAAAACAAGGCAAAAAAACTTTAGAATTTAAAAAGGAATTAGAATCTGAATTAGGTTTGCCAATTGAATTAGAAGACGAACGTTTAAGTACTAAAATTGCAACGGATTTACTAAAGGATCAAAAAAAGAAAGTCAGAGAATCACGAGCTGAAATTAACAAACTTGCCGCACAAGTAATACTAGAAAGTTATCTCAATAAGAACATAAGATGAAATGTTAAATTGCAAATGCTAAATGTGGTTGTTAATTGTCATCCCGAATTTATTTCGACCTGCCGGCAGGCAGACAGACAAGTTCAGAATGACGTTTTGCACCACATCTGACATCAGCCATCTAACATCTAACCTCAAATCCATGTCTAAAAAAATTATTATTCTAATCATTATCATTATCGCGGCTTTAATTATCACAGCAGGCGGCTATTTTGGTTATCAATTTTACATTAACCATGGGATCGACGCTGCTGCCTCAGACAATGATGCTGAGAAAACCTTTGTTGTTAACAAAGGTGAAAATTTAAATCAAATTGCAGAAAATCTCGAGAAAGAAGGCTTAATTAAAAAAGCCCTATTTTTCGAAAGCTATATTAAAAAAGAGGATCTGGAGACAAAATTACAGGCGGGAGAATATATCTTGAAAGCGACAATGACTCCTAAAGAAATTGGCAATTTAATTACCGGCGGGAGTACAAAAGAAGGCCAAATCACAATTCCTGAAGGCTGGAAAGCAGAAGAAATTGCCGAAGATCTTAGCCAAGAAGGAATTATTTCCAAACAGGAATTTATGAATTTAGTTAAAAAATCTGATTTTGATTATGCTTTCTTGAGCGATAAACCAGAAAATGCAAGCCTGGAAGGTTACCTCTTTCCTGATACTTACAGGATAGACCAGGAAGCTAATTCTCAAGAAATTATCCAGAAAATGTTAGATAATTTTGATCAAAAATTGACACAAGCTTTGCGTGATGAGATTAAAAAACAAAATAAAACAATCTTTGAAATTGTTAACCTAGCTTCCATTATCGAACGCGAGGTTCCGAAAGAAAAAGACCGCAAGATTGTTGCTGGAATTTTTTATAACCGACTTGATTTAGGCAAGGCTCTGGAGTCTTGCGCGACAATTCAATATATCTTGGGAAGTAATAAAAAACAATTTACCTACGAAGAAACCCGCACTGAATCACCATATAACACTTATACTAATGCCGGTCTCACTCCAGGACCAATTTGCAACCCAGGGATAACCGCAATCAAAGCCGCAATCTCCCCTCAGAAAACAGATTATCTATATTTCCTTTCCGGGATTGATGGCAAAACTTATTACGCAATGACTTATGAGGAACATGAAGTAAATAAAACTAAGCATTTGAAATAATGGAAAAAATCAAAATTAAGCTTTTTGACAAGTCACTCCCCCTCCCGAAATATCATACTGAAGGTTCGGTGTGTTTTGATTTATATTCCAGAGAAACAATTGAAATTAAACCAAAAGAAATCGCTTACATCCCCTTAAACGTCGCAATTGAGCCCCCAGAAGGCTACTGGGTAATGATGGCACCAAGAAGCTCGGCTCATAAAAAAGGGATTGTCAAAGCAAATTCAATCGGCATTTTTGATGAGGATTTTTGTGGGAATGAAGATGAATATCATTTTGTAGCATTTAACTATACTAATAAAGAGATAACTATTGAAAAAGGTGAAAGAATCGCTCAAGCAACTTTGATTAAGATTAATAAGGCAGAAATTAAAGAAGTCGATGAAATGGATAATCAGACAAGAGGTGGCATTGGGAGTACAGGGTGAGAAAAATTAAAAAATTAAAACGAAAAAATTAAAAACAGGCCCCTAAGAAAAAGGCTTGTTTTTTGGTGTTTAATATTAGAGAGGGTTATTCAATCACCTTTCCACCACTCCAAATAACCTCAAAAAGCTTTTTCATGGTATCTGTGATTTCCTTACTTTCAATAATTAAAGCAAATTCTTTGGAATGATTAATAAACTGAACCTTATTAGCATACATATTTATCTCAACATCAGAAGTAAAAACATCTCGAGGTAACATTTTAACCTGTCTCATCTCCCCCTTTCTTTTCTTAGCTTCAATAATTTCCTTGCTGACAGGTGCAATTAATCTGATTGGAATATTGGCGGCAATTCTTTTGTTTGAATATTGCCAAGTTAGATCAGTAAAGTTGGGAGTAAGAACTTTCTCTGTAGTAAACTCTAACATCTCTTGATTTTTATGCCGGATTACATCATCATAAACTGCTTTGATCCCTTCTATCCCCTCATAAAAACTAACCTTGGGTTTTCCCTTAGAGACATTATAAACTGATTTTAATTCTGGTAGAACTTTTTCGGCCATTTTTAAATTTTCTTTTTGGATTTGAATAATTTTCTCCGGGTCAACGGCTTTGAAATATTTCTTTTTGCCTTTGGTGGTTTGGATTACAAAGCCCTGATTAACTAACTCCTTGATCAGGTCATAAAAATAATTTCTTTGAATTTGAGATTTTTTGGAAATTTCCGAAGCGGAAGCCATCCCAAATTCCAAGCAGGTCAAATAAATTCGTGCTTGATGCTCTTTAAAGCCTAGTTTTAATAAAATATCTTTTGGATCCATAGTTTTTTAGTTATTTTGTAGTAAAATTACTTACTAAAATCAGTTTAGCATAATTGCTGATAATGTCAAGTATTAAGGAAAAATAGAAATAGATTATTATTAAATGATTATTCGGTAGTATATATTTTACTTTGTGATTATTAGAGAGTAGAGTTAAATTAGTAAAATATATTTTTTAATAAAAAGAAAGGAATTTTCATGAATATCAACTTCGATATCGTTCAAGATATAAAATAAATAAAAGACTCACTCTACAAAGTAATTTTTGATTTATAATTAATTAATGAGGTTTTTAAAATACACTCAAAAAATTGAAAAAAACATTGAGCCACTTCAAAATGATTGGTTCAACAAATTAAAATCTGAGATTAATTCTGAAGATATTTTAGAAATCATTGCAAAGTCAACAAACAGAGGAAAATTGAAAGAACGAGCTACGATCATAAGTTTAATAGTAAAAGGAAATAAAAAAGAATTAAATCTAGCTTTCTTAAAAATAATGCTGGCAATAGAATTAATGCAAAATGGTTTTATGTTACGAGATGATATTTTAGACGAACAGGAAAGATATACTGGCAAAAACCTAATGACAAAATCATTTCAAAGAAAAACCGCTGGTTTAGCTGTGAATATTTTACTTTCAGAAACCAGAAAAATGTTTCTCGGAGGGATTAGAGAATTAAACTTACCTCAAGAAAAAATACTCAAAGTCTTGGCTCTACTTGAAAAAACTATTTACTGGGATGCTTTAGGCCAGTGGCTAGATGTAGAAAGCGAAAAAAATCCTTATCAAAAAAACTTGGTAAAAAGATATTCCAAAATGTTGTCTTATACCCCCGCTGGGCAATATAAAAATATCGCTGCAATTGCCTACATAATTTCAGGGGGCGATAATAAAGAATCTTTTAAAAATATTCAGGAATGGGGATTTAATTTTGGCTTTGCAGGTCAACTCAGAGATGATGTAATTGATATAATCGGAAATGAAAAAGTTGTTGGGAAAAAATTAGGGACAGATGTTTTGAGAAGAAAGAAAAGGTTGCCTTTAGTTAAATTTTTAGAAAATAATCCTCAGGATCAAAAATATTTTAATCCGAAAAAATATCCCGATTTTTCAGAAAAACAAGCCGAAGAAAGTTTAGCAAAAATGCGTAAAGATAAATGCGTTCCAGATTGTATTAAAATAACTAGAGATTTGGTAAAAAAAAGTCTCGATTATTTAGAGAAAGTAGATTTGAATCAAAAAGAGAAGGATTTGTTAATTGAGATTACAGAATTGTTGGCAAGTTTTAAATAGTGTCTTGAATCACTGGCAGCCGAGCTTCCGGAAGCTCGGCTGCGCTACAAAAAAACAGGCCCCTAAGAAAAGGCTTGTTTTTTTGGTATAAAAAAACGGCTTAGATTAATAAACCCCGCTTCATACAGCAAGCTAAGTATTGTAGCCCCATCGGGCAACACAAATACAAGATTTATAACCTAAACCATGGAAAATATATATTTGATTATGTTTTTCTAATAGAAGTAGGTCGCAGGCCGAGACTTTTAAAAAAAGCATTACAGACCCTTAAAACTTTAGTAGTCTGAGCAATAACTGCATCCACTTCCACCAGGAGATTATCTTTGAACATAATTTCTCCCATTTGTTTTATTAGATTAAGGAACAATCCAAAACTCGTACCTAAAATTTAACATAAAGCTAAACAAATTTCAATTGCTTTGATTCCTCTGAATAATTCTCACAACCCCCTCATCCGCATTCACTTCAACCTCATCCCCATCCCGCAAAACTTCAGTCGCGATTTTCGTACCAATAATACACGGCTTGTTTAACTCTCTTGCAAGAATCGCCGCATGGCAACTAATCCCACCTTCATCCGTAATAATCGCACTTGCTTTTTTAACTGCTAAAATAATCTGCGGGCGAGTCATTTCAGTCACTAAAATTTCTCCTTTTTGCATTTTCTCTAATTGACTATCCAAATCTTTCTCTATATTCTTAATCACCCTCACCCTACCTTTCCTAACTCCCGGATTAGCAACACTGCCTGTTAGTTCTTGAATAGTTTTTGCTTCGATCTTTGGTCTAATTTTAGAAATTAGTTCCCGAGCCTTTTTATCAGTATAAAAATCAAGCCGGCCATTTGTATAAAAAATAACAAATCTATTTACACGTTTATTCAGAGTAGCTATCGGTACAGTTTTGTCATTTAATAATAAATTTTTTAATTCAAGTAATCTTAAAGCACTGACCTGATCAGGAGACAAATTTTTCCTCTGCCCAATTTCTCCAATAAATTTGCCGAATAAATTCAAAGCTGATTGTCTCCAGTAATAACCAAGCTCTAATCGCATTACCCCTAAGGTACTAGCTGCTTCAATTAAAATGGTAATTTCCGGAGTTAGTTTAAGTTTTCGCCTGACCAATATATTTTTGTCAGCTTTAGAAGTCATTAAAGCAGAAAAATATTCATTGGTTTTTGCTGTATTATCAGCCTTTATCCGAATTGCCGCTTTTATTTTGTCTTCCACTTTCTCAAAGCAATGCGGTTCAGTCAAAAAATAAATGGCGAAAATCTCGCCGAGTTTTAAAAAGTACTCGCTAAACAAATGATAAACTTCTTGATCACTTTTCTCGGTGAGATTAAGTGACTCTAATTTTGGAAAAAGATCCTCAGATTCACGAATTATTGCTGCAGATTTGTCGATAATTTCTTTAGTTTTTTGTTTATTCTGACATAACTTAAGCCCCAATTCTGCTTTAATGTTTTTCTCTTTATTCGTGATGTAGCCTTCCGCTACTAATTGTTCACAAAGAAAAACTCCTTCGGACTGAAAATAAACGGAAGGAGCGGAGAGAATAAGATCACTAATTAAAGCACTAACTCCAAATTCCCGAAAGACAAACTGAAATTTATTTTGTTGAGCATTATGCATATTCAAATTACTATAACGTTGTAATCGGCCGCGATTGCGTAATATAAAACTTATCATCTTCCATAGCCCATTCAATATCCTGCGGAAACTGATAATGCTTTTCAATATTCTGACAAATCTTTGCTAATTCAATAATGCGATCATTCGCAAGTTTCTGCTGCTCTTGTTTTTCTTGGGGAATACCGACTTCTTCAACACCTTGCTTACCTTTTTTGGTGATCATCATTTCTTGCTGGGAAATATTAACATCAACAAAAGAAAAATCTTTTTTGTTAATAACATAAGTGTCGGGAGTAATCATTCCCCCTACAATTGCCTCCCCTAAGCCATATCCCGCCTCAATCACCATTTGATTCTCATCCTTGGTAACAGGGTGAACTGTGAAAGTGATGCCTGAAATTTCTGACTGGACCATTTTTTGAATTACAACTGCAACAGAAACTTTCTGTTTATGAAGTTCTTTTTCAAAACGGTAGAAGATTGCTCTGGGAGTAAAAAGAGAAGACCAACATTTTTTAACTAATTCTAAAAGATTATCTTCAGTGACATTAAGATAACTTTCCAGCTCCCCTGCCCAAGAAGCAATAGCGGAATCCTCAGCAGTCGCAGAACTTCTGACGGCGACAAATTCAGCTCCCAACTTATTAAATTCTTTAGTTATTTCCCTACCAATATCCTCGGGAAATTTGACATCTCTGATTAAAGCTCTAATTTCTTTGGAGGATTGCTCAACAGACTTTGGATCTTCATGGTTAATTTTGTCAAAGATTGCTTGCACTTCGACATTTAAGTCGGTTTCTTCCAAAAATCTGTCAAAGGCCTGAGCTAAGACGACAAAACCAGGAGGAACGGGAATCTTTGCCTGAGTCATTTCACCCAAAGAAGCCCCCTTGCCGCCAGCAAGATCAATGTCTTTTTTAGAAATGTTTTGGAAGGTTTTAGTAAACATTTTTTAATCATTAAAATTATCCAACAATCGAACAGTCCCTTCTTTATTCATCCCAAGCTCAACAACCTCCGCAGTTTTAATGCTGGTAAAATCAATTGCCTTATTCTGAATTTCCTCGTTTTTTTCTTCCCCCAACTGTTTCTCAAGCATTTTCAAGATCAAAGCCATACTTACATCATGGGTAATCGCTATCACCCTTAACGTTTTGCCATCAAGCTCTTTTTTGTTAAACCGGGAAAGTTTATAAAATGCTTTTGTTACACCTGTCAACCTCTTCATTACTTCTCCAAGACTTTCTATTTTTATTGCTGAATCTTCCTTTAAAGCCCATTGTTCTAAATCTTCCTTGGTTGCCTTGAGATAAGTACCATACGGATCTTTAATGCCTTCCTCTCCTTTACTTGCCGTAAATTTAAAAACATTAACCCAATGCGTATCTAATAATTCAGCAAGTCTTCTGTATTCTCTTTTTGCATGAATAATTTCATTTTTATCTTTACCCAAACCAATACCTTCACTCTCTAATCCCTCAAGAATAATTTCCGCAGATTCTTCTGTTCTTGAAGTTGGAGAAAAAAGGATAATCACAACTTCATTTTCCCTATCAATTGTGTCTGCAAGTTTGGAAGCCACTTCTAACAATTCTGTTCTTCCCTCAGGAGTAATTATTCCTCCATCTAATTCTGCTGTTTTATCCTCACTAAATTCAGTCGTAGGAAAAAGTTTTTCTACATCGTAACCCAATTCTTCCAAAGTTGCCTTAACTTTTTCAGGATATTTAGTTTGGCCATGCCTGATTAAGTCTATAATAACACTGGGTTTAAATTCTTCTTTCTCTAGACTAGGTTCAGTTGAATCAATTACTGGGCCTTTTTCAAAATCGTTCATGTTTTTTAATTTATTGATTTAAATTTTAGAAACTCGCTTGATTATCTTGATAACTCCTTTGTTAGCATCGACCACAACCTCATCCCCATCTTTCAAAACCTCAGTCGCTACCTTAGTTCCAATCACACACGGCTTCCCCATCTCTCTCGCAATAATTGCCGCATGACAAGTAATCCCTCCCTCATCCGTCACAAACGCTGCTGCTTTTTTCATCGCCGGTAAATATTTTGGCATTGTCATTGCCGCAACTAAAATATCTCCCTTGTTAACTTTATCTAAATGATCAACGCTAGATATAATTCTAACTATTCCTTTCGCCATTCCTTTTTGCGCAATTTGCCCTTTTAAAATATTTGGTTGGCTATCTAGTTTTTTATTATCCGTTCTAATACCTAGCCGGCTTAAACATGCCCCAAAATCATCACCTGAATAAATTTCCCCTTGATAAAATACAAATCCCTTTTCTCTTTCATTAATTTTTCCCTTAATGCTAGCCATTTTTACATCCCCCGACCAGACTTCTGCGGGCAGAAGAAACCTCCCTCTTTGTTTTAATTCTGGATATTGTTTTTTTAAGAAATCCCCTACCACCATTTCCATACTCTCATTGTATTCTTGCGTTTCTTCTCGCGCTTCAAATGCAATTTTTTTTAATTTTTTGCCTACAGGCAATTTAGGTATTGTGAACATAATTGCTACATAAGCCCAATACCGGGAATAAAGTTTTTGAATTTCTCTCAGCTCTTGAATATTTTTTGGTTGTTTACTCTCATCAAAATAAGGTTTCAATTTTCTAAAGAGACTCAAGAATTTTTCAACTTCTTGTTCTAAATAATTGATTCCCTGAAATTTTTTAATAATTTGAGTAAGGGTAAACTTTAAGATTATTTTAAGAAAAATTATTTTAAGAAAACTTGGTTTATAATAAATATCCACCAAATCACCACCTGTATAGACAGCACAAGCTCCTTTTTTTGTTATTCTTTGTCCTAGGATTTCAGAAAGCTCCTTCGTCATACTCGCATACCAAGCGTCTATTCTAAACAAAGAATACTCTCTGGAATGTTCTTTTTTAAACACGGTTTTATTTTAAAATTTTTACAGTTTATTTATTCACATTGGCTACAGGCTAATTATACCATATCCCCCAATATCCCCTTCAACTCAACCAAATCCTCAACCCGCACCAACCGCTCTCTTAATTTCCGCGCCCCTGGTAAACCTTGTACATATCGCACAAAATGCTTCCGCATTTCTTGCATTCCCCTCTCTTCACCTTTAAACTTAACCGCTAACTCAGTATGCTCCAACATCACTTTAAACCGCTCTTCGGTAGACTTGGGTTTAGACAGATCACCGGTTTTCAAAAAATCCTTAATCTCTTCAAATATCCACGGATTCCCCATCGCTCTTCTTGCGATCATTAAGCCATCTACATTTGATTTTTCTAAACATTCCTTCGCTTCCCGAGAATTGTTAATTCCTCCGTTTCCGATCACAGTAATATTTAATTCTTTTTTCACCTTCCCAATCAAACCCCAATCAACCGGGCCAACAAAACCTTGTTTATAAGTTCGACCGTGAATCGCCAAAGCCTGAATCCCAGTTTTTTCTAAATCTTTTACAAAGTCCAAAAAATCTTCGGAATTATTAATCCCTGGACGAGTTTTGACAGAAACTGGTAGCTTCGTTGCTTCTACTGTTACCCTGGCTATTTCTAAAGCTAATTTTTTATTTTTCAATAATCCCACCCCACTCTGATTTTTAAAAACTTTTCGGGCCGGACAACCCATATTAATATCAATCCCATCAAAACCTAATTTCTCAACAATCTTTGCCACTTTTACAAAATACTCCGGATCGTTTCCAAATAATTGAACAACAATTGGTCGTTCTTTTTCAGAATATTTTAAAAGTTTTTGGGTAGTTTTATTACTATGCACGACAGCATTCACACTGATCATTTCTGTGAATACTAAATCCGCACCAAATTTTTTACAAATTTGCCGCATCGCTTGATCGGTATAGCCAGCAATTGGGGCTAAACAGAGGAAGGGTTTTTTGATCCCCGCTTTCCTGCCTGCCGGCAGGCACGGCGCGGGGACAAGGTTGTTGTAGAGCATATATTTATTCCTTATTTTTTGCTCCCCGCCTTCGCGGGGACAAGCTTTTACTCTTCTCGGCACATTCCCAAGCAAAATCAAAAATTGATTCCATTGTCCGTGCAATTTCCGGATTCTCAATAATTACCCCTATTAAGCGCCCCTTTTTAAAACCAACAAAATTAACCTTATTTCCATAAATGCTTGCCTCCATTTCAAAAGGAAACTTGTCCTTGGAAATTAATCTCGTCTCACGCTTGGATTCTTTATCTTTTTTTTGATGCTCCCGACCCCAGAAGTCATTAGGAGCAATCAGCTTAATCGGAATGTTATTTTTAATTCTTTCTTTAATATACTCATTCGCAAAACTCCCTAAGGCCTGGTAGCCCATTTTCACTCCCGAGAAAGCTTTGACGGATTTTTTAGTTTCCAAAATATCTTGATAAACAACTTTCACCCCATCCAATCCTTCATAAAGTCGCATCTTTGGTTTGGTAAGAGCAGCAGTTCCAGTGAAAGCTTTTAGTTCGGGGATCGCTTCTTTTAAAACTTCGTCATGACGTCTGACAATTTTTTCTAATTCGCTCGGATCAGCAGCAACAAATTTGCGCTTTCTCTCACGGACAACTGAGTACATCAACTCCCGCCTGATTAAATCTTTAATAACATGATAAAGCGAGGGGCGTTTCAAACGTGCCTGACTGGCAATCTCCTGAATCGTCGCCTCACCCAGCTCTAAGCTCGCCAAGTAGATCTTGGCTTCTTTTTGGTTTAAACCTAAAAGTTGGAGCTTGGAAGTAAGTTTCATTTTTTGTTGATGATTTTAACAACTTATGCAATTTTAGTTTAGCATGGGTTTTAAAGGGCGTCAAGGAATTTATTATCTATATTAGTCTAGTTTTACCTTATAAATAGGCATATTTAAAAAAGCAGGCTAATCTCTGAAGTACAACTCCGAGTAATATTTAAAAAGTAACATAAATATTTATTATTTTGTTAATGGTATTGACAGTGTTTGAAGTTTATATTAAAGTAAAGTGTTTTCGGATCACAGGATGAAAATTTACAATTAAGGAGAGTGAGATAGCCATGAACAAATGGGTAGAATGTTTACACTCTAACTCAAAGTACCACCCCACAGCAGTCGCGTTCATCTACCATTCTAACAGACTTGGATCCAGGGGCTTCGACGATCACTTCTTGGATAAATTTATAGGGTATAAAATGGGGTATCTTTCATCCGAACGAATTGCCATCGTCGATTTAAATACCCCTATAACCCAAGATGCGATTAACAGAATCCAGGACTCTCTGTTCTTTGTCTTATGGGCCGATGTTCATCGCTGGGGCGAGATAAGAGATATGGTGGAAATAATCCGCCAGTTAGTGGTAGCGAAGGTAATTCTGCTGGGATCGCTTATTATGACAGATCCTGAACTTACCGCTTCTCTGATCGACTTTGACTATGGACTAAGAGGATTAGATCCTTACCATCATCTGGATGATCTTCTTAATTACCTCCTTTTAGGAGAAGGGAAACTCCGGCATATTTGGGAGGTAGTTTTAAGAGATCGGGAAACTTCCCAGTTAATCATCAACAACTCGCCGTCTCACCATATGGGAGGATACACCACCGGATTTGAGCAAACGAAAAAGCATAATCCCCACCAGTGGGAAAAAGAAGTAGCTGAGGGAGAAAAAAGACACCTCGAAATAAGCGAGAGAATATCCCTTCCAGCTGTTCCTCGAACCATAAAACCAATGGAGGTAAAAAGATGGTAGAAACCGACGAAACCGCAATCGCGGTAGCAGGAGAAAACACCAAGCTAGACGAGTATCTTGAATCGCTCCTCAAGCAGCCAGGTGATTCACTCCAGTTGTTAGAAGAAAGTAGGCCGTTTGCCTTTCCTGGATTTGTTGAGAGGGCGCGGGATGACACCCAAGTAAACATTCATCAGGAAGTAGAAAGATTCCTGAGGTTCCAGTTCGCTCAATTGGAACCATTCGGTATTGCCTTCTCGCCCCTTTCCCCAAAAGAACAAAGAAAGGAAGCGGCAGTAGTGAGGAAAATAGTCAAAAGTAAATACGATTCCTCACTGAGAGACCAACGGCGGGTAGTGCTAGAGGAATACGAACGTTTCTCCAATATCCGAGAGACACTCTATACCTTGAACACAACAGGCGACTTAAGCCCGGCATTTCCGGTCCCGATTTCATGTATTTCAGATCTAGCCGTTACTGCACCGGTAGCCTTTCCGCTAAACAGAGAGAAGAGATTCACCAACTTCGTCTGCGATCTTAACCCCACCTTTCCGTTCGCTAATTTTTTCCAGATATTCAACCCGCCTTCTGGTTTCAGGAGGAAAACAACCATGAAGGGGAATGAATTTATTCCTCCTTCGCTTGCCCAAATACTTCCTGCCGCCAAGAAAGGATTCGACCAGGTAGCTATCTTTACCCCATATCTTAATGAGGTCTGGGAAAGATGGCCTCTTCCCAAAAAAGGGATGGCAGCAAATGCGGTAGCGCCTCCGGTTACTGAGGTAGATCCATTCCTGTTTGGATTTATATCAGGAAGCCCCTTTATGATCTTCTTGGGGAGATGGGCACGCACCAGCATCGTCCCCCACACCGACGAAATGATCGCGGAAACCATAGGGTTTCTTCAAGAACATAGGAGCGAGCTGATTAACAGAATAATTACCTCAGCTACTCCCTGGTACGACCCCACTAATCCGCATCCTGAAGTTAATCATTGGCGCAGAACACGTCAGTTATTAACGCATGATCTACGGGTAACGATAACAAATATGGTTAACGCTTCTATGTCAGGGAAATTACTTCCCTACCTGCGTGGCGTACTTCCGCCTAGTACCCCTAAGTAAGACACAAATTTCCAAAAAACCGCCCTCCATCGAGAGGGCGGTTCTTTATTTATCCAGGTTGTTCCAAAACATGATATTTATCCTTTATTTTTTGCTCCCCGCCTTCGCGGGGACAAGCTTTTACTTTTCTCAGTACATTCCCAGGCAAAATCAAAAATTGATTCCATAGTTTTAGCAATTTCATGATTCTCTAAAATTACCCCGATTAAACGCCCTTTTCTAAAGGCAACAAAACTTACCTTATTACCATAAATATTCGCTTCCATTTCAAAAGGAAATCTTTCTTTAGGAATTAATCTAGTTTCACGCTTTACCTTTATATCCTCTCTTCGTTGCTTTTGACCAAAAAAATCATTCGGCGCAATCACTTTAACAAAAAGTCTGAGTTTCGCTCTTTCTTTCACAAATTCTTTTACAAATTCTCCCAAAGCTTCATGTCCCCTCTTTACTCCCGTAAAGGCTTTAAAAGATTTTTGAGTATTTAAAATATCTTGATAAATTAATTTCATTCCATCTAATCCCTCATAGACCTTCACTCTTGGTTTATCCGGAGCACCGATTCCGCTTAAGCTTTCTAATTCCGGGATAGTTTCTTTTAAAACCTCATTCTTTTTTTCAATAATTTTTTCTAACTCCTTAGGGCTAATTGCAATGAATTGTCGTTTCTTTCCGCTGATCACGGTATTAATTAATCCCTGACTAATTAATTTTTCAATAATACTATAAATCAAAACTCGTCCAATCCCGGATTGTTTAGAAATCTCTTGAATTGAGGCTTCACCTAATTCTAGAGTAGCTAAGTAAATCTTAGCTTCTTTTTGATTTAAGCCTAATAATTGTAATTTTGGAATAATTTTCACTTTTTGTAAATTATTTTTACAACATTTTCTAAGTTTAATTTAGCATGATTAAAGAAAATTGGCAATGGTTTTGTTTTGATGATTGGTGATTTTGTTGTGTTATAAAGGTAAATAGAGGTAATACAATAAAGTTACTTGATGTTATTTATAATATTTTTGAATGTATTTAAATAATTATAATTATGTTATATGATATTGACAGATTTATTGGGCGTGCTAAGCTGGTATGTTTAGCAAGTCACTGTTCCCGTGGTTTAGGGAACGAACATTAAATCTCTGGTAAGGAGGAAATTGTCATGCAAAGGATTACAAAAATCTTGCACTGGGTTTTGAAAATTTTTTGCAACACCTGGTGGCTCATCGCAGGAGTAATCATCGTTGCAATTTGGATTACTAATATTTATCAATCACGATATCACGGAGTCTACGACAAAAGCATCCTTGTAGTAATTCCGTGGGTGCTGTCAGGCATGATTGCATTTTTCGGCGTATTAGGAGTTTCATCAGCAGAAACCCCAAGAGGAAAAAGGATTAGTAAAAATATCGTAGCAACCGTACTCCTGATAATAGCAATGGCCGTTGCCTGCTCTTCGTTTCTACCTGGTACAAACGAAGGATTCGTGGCAACTTCTAAAAATGGTGATAGCTTTTATACCAAGAACATCTGGTATATTCCTTTTGTAGGAGATATCACTAAAGTGGAGACTGTGAGAGACCCGGTTATAAATAATACCGTGACCGCTATTACCAAAGACATGGTGGTAGTAACAGTTGAATCCTCTATAAGGATAGAACCCGATAAGGAAGCCTGGCCCACAACCCTGGAAGAATACGGATCAAGTGATGAATACACTACCCGCATGGAGGAAATGGTATTGCCATTAATCACAGACTGGCTTACTCACTACATTCCTCAAAATGAATTTTCAGATCTCCCCCAAACCATCGAAGAATGGGAGTTGGAGATTCGCAAACATCTTCTTGTAGAGAAGGTATTCAAATATCATATCGATATTTACGTCATCCCTCCAGCAATAGGGCAAGCTCCGCGAGAGGAAACCTAATAACCAAAAACCGCCCCCTCGGATGAGTGGGGTAAAAAAGGATAGGTGAACTATGCCGTCAGTAATATGCCCAAAATGCAAAGAACTAAAGGTAGAGGGTAACCGATTCTGCAGTGAATGTGGAACTGAGTTACAAGACGTTCCTTGCTGCCACTATTGTGGCGCAACTATCCACCGCACAAATAATTTCTGCTCTGGATGTGGCAGATCAAAAGAAGAAGCGTTAAAACTATCCAAAAAGTAGCCACGATAGAAAAGATTCTTCTTATCTGCCAAATAAAGTCATATATAAAAAAACCGCCCCCTCTTGAGAGGGCGGTTCTTTATTTTTAATAAAAATCCTACGGAATCACCACTGTCACCACATTACTATGAATCTTCCCACCACTCGTCACCGTCGTCAAACGCATATAAACCGTACCATGGAATGGCACCGGGCAGTCGCCTGGAGCAATAGTAAAGAAAGCTGGAGTCAGAGATTCAATGCTACAACCAGAAAATGCACTTGTAGCAAGCACAGCGCTAGTTGTATTCACATCACTAATTGCTTTCAAATAACCATCCTCTGGATATTTCGGATTAGAATTAGTTGACGACCCAACAATTTTATAATAATTGAATCCACTGCCGGTATATTTATTCCAACTACAATAAACTTTTCCTCCGCTATAATAAGCACTAAATGTTCCAGAGCTTCCCTCTTCATCACTGCTTGTTTTCTTCGCCTTAATTTTAACTACATTACCATAAGTTTTATTGCCACCTTTATCAACCACTACAACTCGATAGCTATACCATTTACCGCTCGTAACACTTGCATCCGTATATGCAGTTGAATAACGATTACTGATAGTAATATAAGTACTGGTTGGGGTGCCATAACCAACTAAACGCTGGAGTTTATAAGAAGCGAAATCAGAATCATTATTTTTTGACCAACTAATATGATTACCGTCAGCGGCAGCATATCCATTAATGTTCACTGCGGTTGGGTTGGCATCTTCTTCTTTACGCGTTACGCTTAGAGTTTTCTTAGAAACTTTTTTATCCTTATCAGTTGCAACAATTTTAATTGTATTCTTACCCATTTTAATACTGACAGTTGTTTTGAAAATTCCATTCTTATTCTCAATCTTCTTACCATTTACAGTTACCGTAGTATCTAGAGTAGTGCTTCCTTTTAATGCAACCTTGGTTTTTGTTGTAGTAGCACCAGTTTTTGGATAATAAATATATACGCCCGGAGTTTTTTTAACCTTTTCATCACATCCCAATTTTGCATAATATTCCTGATCCTTTGCATTGTTCCATTTAAACCAATGAATGTCTTTGGTTTCTTGTTTAATTTTCTTTAATTTTAATGCGTCCTTTGTGCTTTTGGGTAATTTTTTAGGATCAATGTGCATATAATACCCTTGTTTGATTTTTGTTTTATTCACTTCCTTAACTTCATCCTTAATTTTTTTCTTAACCTTGCCTTCTATCCCATCATCCAAAGCATAACAAGCAGCCCTTGCGCTATCACCCACACCAACATTAAAAACTGTTCCAGTTGCCTTAAAAATGCCCGATTCAGTTGTGACTATATAATTAGCATCTTTTTCTCCTACTGTATAAACGTTGCTCCAAATACTTCCCTTATTAATCACAACCGCGATATCGACATCTTCTTTATTTTCTGGAATGTTTTCTAAAGTAACTTCGGTATTTCCTGATATTCTAGCGACATTTTGATTAGCGAAATAAATTGTTGCCATAGCATCTTTCTCGGTTTTTAATTGGTCTCCTTCTTCTAGTTCGTAATCATTACTGACAATTTTAAACTCACTATCGCCCGATTTAACAAAAGTAGTTCCTTGTTCTAGAGTGATAGTATTCTTTTCATTTGCATCATTATCCTCTGCTTTATCACGGTTAGACCAGATCAAAGCTCCTCCAATAATCAAAACAACAATCAGTAATCCTCCTAAGATCAAAGCCAGATTGGAGGATGATTTTAAGTTTTTTTTGGGTTGAGAAGGCATTTTAACTCCTTTCCCCCGCTTTCGCGAGGATAAATTTAATTAATGTAATATATAAAAATAAGTATACCTGTATCTTTATCTTATAAGCTTAAAGAGAAAAAGTCAAATAAAAAAACGACCCTTAAAGATAAAGTCTTGGCAGCGACCTACTTTGACCTAGTCTTACGACGAGGCTATCATCGGCGCTGATGGGCTTAACTTCTGTGTTCGGGATGGGAACAGGTGTACCCCCATCGCAAAAGCTACCAAGATTCTACCTTTAAAAATCGTCAAAAACTAACAAAAATTTTAATTGAGTTTTGAATGTTTTTATCTTTGTTTATTATCATTTAACAGCTGATAACTAAATATCATATTTAAAACTATAAAAAGTTTTCAACTAATTAGTACTACTAAGCTTAATCTTTTACAAGACTTACACTTATAGCCTATCAACTAGGTTATCTTCCTAGAGTTTATCTCCTCAATAAAGAGGAAAAGATACCTAATCTTGAGGTGGGCTTCACGCTTAGATGCTTTCAGCGTTTATCCCGTCCATACTTAGCTACCCAGCAATGCTCTTTTAGAACAACTGGTACACCAGAGGTATGTTCACTTCGGTCCTCTCGTACTAGAAGCAACTCCTCTCAAGTATCTAACGCCTATGGTAGATAGGGACCGAACTGTCTCACGACGTTCTGAACCCAGCTCGCGTACCGCTTTAATTGGCGAACAGCCAAACCCTTGGGACCTTCTACAGCCCCAGGATGCGATGAGCCGACATCGAGGTGCCAAACTGCTCCGTCTATGTGAACTATTGGGAGCAATAAGCCTGTTATCCCCGGAGTAACTTTTATCCGTTGAGCTTCGACCAATCCACATTGGATCGTCGGATCACTTAGTTCGTGTTTCCACTCTGCTTGACTTGTAGGTCTCGCAGTCAAGCTCCCTTCTGCCTATATACTTTAAAGCTCGATTTCCATCCGAGCTAAGGGAACCTTTAAACGCCTCCGTTACATTTTGGGAGGCAACCGCCCCAGTTAAACTACCAACCTGACAATGTCTTGATCGTTGATATAAAACGTATCAGTTAGAATTAAAATCTGATAAGGGTGGTATTCCAAGGGTGACTTCATCCTGACTGGCGTCAGAATTTCAAAGTCTCCCACCTATCCTGCACAAATAAAATCTTAATTCAATATCAAGATGTAGTAAAGCTTCACGGGGTCTTTCCGTCTAGCCATAGGTTACCGGCATCTTTACCGGTATTGCAATTTCACTGAGTCTCTCGTTGAGACAGTCTCCAGACCGTTGCGCCATTCGTGCGGGTCGGAACTTACCCGACAAGGAATTTCGCTACCTTAGGACCGTTATAGTTACGGCCGCCGTTCACTGGGGCTTAGATTCAAAGCTTCCCCTGAAACAAGTTCAGGGTAACCCATCCTCGTAACCTTCCAGCACTGGGCAGGCGTCAGCCCCTATACATCACCTTTCGGTTTAGCAGAGACCTGTGTTTTTGATAAACAGTCGCCTGGAGTCTTTTACTGCGGCCTCGCAAAAAGCGAGGCAGTCCTTATCCCGAAGTTACGGACGTTGTTTTGCCGAGTTCCTTAACGAGAGTTCTCTCAAACACCTTGGTCTACTCGACCTGTCCACCTGTGTTGGTTTACGGTACGATTATAATTAGTTCTCGGTCACGAAGTTTTTCTAGTCAATTTAAATTAAATCAACTTTCTTTCATTACAAAAGATTGCATTCATCTCTCAAGATTAACGATCTTCCGGATTTACCAAAAAGATCTCTTTTAAGATTTAGACTCCGACAAGTCGAAGCTTGACATTCATATTGCGTCACTACGTGCCTCCAGCAAGTCAATCACAGAAAGTATCTTTCCCACCATAAAGGCGGGACTATCCACTTAAATTCATGACAAGCCAGTTGGCGAAATAATTATAGTACTGGAATATTAACCAGTTGTCCATCGCCTACGCCTACTAGGCCTTAGCTTAGGCTCGACTAACCCTGGGTCGATTATCGTTGCCCAGGAAACCTCGGACTTTCGGTGCTCTGGTTTCTCACCAGAGTTTCTGTTACTTATGCTGACATTCGCACTCCTCTAAACTCCACCTAAACTCACGTTTAAGCTTCAGCGTTTAAAGGACGCTCCTCTACCGCTTTACTAAAAAAGTAAAACATGTATCTTCGGTACCAAGTTTAGCCCCGTTGGATCTTCGGCGCAATACTCCTTGACCAGTGAGCTGTTACGCACTCTTTAAATGAATGGCTGCTTCTAAGCCAACATCCTGGTTGTCTAAAGAATATAACTTCCTTTCCCACTTAACTTGGATTTAGGGACCTTAGATGACATTCTGGGCTCTTTCCCTTTTGACTATGAGGCTTAGCCCCCACAGTCTAACTCCCGTGATAAACAAAGATGGTATTCGGAGTTTGATTGGACATTCCGCTAAAAGCGGAAGGTTCCATTCAGTGCTCTACCCCCATCTTCTAACTCACGAGGCTAGCCCTAAAGCTATTTCGAGGAGAACCAGCTATCACCGAGTTCGATTAGCATTTCACCCCTATCCACAACTCATCCCCCGGTATTGAACGGCCGGTGGGTGCGGACCTCCACTTCGATATTATCGAAGCTTCATCCTGGCCATGGATAGCTCACTCGGCTTCGGGTCTATTACATGTAACTAAATCGGGCAATTAACCCTCGCTTTCACTATGGCTCCTCCCGCAATGCGGGATTAACCTTGCTACATGCAAATAACTCGTCAGCCCGTTCTGCAAAAAGTACGCCGTCACCCTATCATAAAGACAAGGCTCCGACTCACTGTAGGTATATGGTTTCAGGTACTATTTCACTCCCCTTAAAGGGGGACTTTTCACCTTTCCCTCACGGTACTAGTTCGCTATCGGTCTTAAGAAAGTATTTAGTCTTAGGTAGTGGTCTACCCAGATTCAGACAGGATTTCACGTGTCCCGCCCTACTTGGGAATAATCTTGAAAAGTGATTTAAACTTTCGCTTACGGGGCTTTTACCCTCTTTGGCAGTTTTTTCCAAATTCTTTCAGCTAATTTAAATCTTTTTTCTTTTCCCTCTGTTTACAGACAGAGGACAAATCATCCCACAACCCTTCTTAGGCAACGACTGTAATCTATTACGCCTAAAAAGTTTGGACTGTTCCCTTTTCGCTCGCCGCTACTAAGGGAATCGATGCTTCTTTATTTTCCTGCGGTTACTAAGATGTTTCAATTCACCGCGTTGTTTCTCTCACTCTATGTATTTAAGTGAGAGTATCCCGTAAAAACGGGATGGGTTTCCCCATTCGGAGACCCTCGGATCAAAGGTTGGTCAGCACCTCCCCGAGGATTATCGCAGCTATCCCGCGTCCTTCATCATCTTCTTAAGCCAAGGCATCCACCTTATACCCTTATTCTACTTTTTATAGTTTAATTTAATTCAACTATCAGCTATTTAAATGATAATAATAATACAAAACAAAACAAAATTGCAATAATAAACAATTAATTTTTAAAGAACAGGAAATTAATGACTAATGGCTAATGATTAATTATTTTTCATTAACCATTAATCATTCTCCATTAACCATTAATTTTGGTGGAGACGAGGGGAGTTGAACCCCTAACCTCCTCGGTGCAAGCGAGGTGCTCTAGCCAATTGAGCTACGTCCCCGGGTTTAAAAAATTAAAGTGTAAAAACAGGGAGAATTTACTGTTGCAAGAATAATCCGAGTGTGCCTTGAAGAAAACCGTCAAGCATTCCTGTTAGGTAAAGTAGTGTAAAAAAAATCAGGAGCATGGAAATAATTTTATACATTGAATATGTACCACCACCACCCAAATGTTTTTCTGCCCAACCAATTTTACCAAAAAAATCAACAAATTTTTTATTCTTCATTAACATCAAAACTGCTAATCCAATCAGTAACGCACTAATAATAATTTTTTGAAACATCAGGAACAAGTCAGAAGTAAAAAGTAATAAGTCAAAAGTAAAAATCTTCTTAAAAAATATTGTACATTTATCACTTATTATTTATCACTTGTTACTTGACTGGTGGGCATAGATAGATTTGAACTATCGACCTCACCCTTATCAGGGGTGCGCTCTGACCAGCTGAGCTATATGCCCCAAAATAATGTTAAATTTGAAATATGCCAGTCTCTACATTTTATGCCTAACATTTAAAAAAACTTAAGTTACTACCTTGCCCTGACAGGAGGTGTGCTCCCTGCCCCGCCACATGGGGGGGGTGACCAGCTGAGTTTATCAACCGAAGCTCACAAAGTGAGCGTAGGTTGGCTATATACCCTGAAAAGAATTATAAATGCGAAACACAAAATTCTGATTGCAGATTTAATAATGCATAATTATTTTTTTCTTTCCCAACTAATAGTGATAGACAACATATAATATACTTTCAAAAATTCACTGTATACCAACCGATAAAAAACCGGTTAGCCGATCAGTTAAAAAACTGATCTACTTACATGTACTAGTTTTACTCCCTAGAAAGGAGGTGATCCATCCGCAGATTCCCCTACGGATACCTTGTTACGACTTAGCCCCAGTCACTGGTCCTACCTTGGGCCTTCACCAAAGGCAAAGGACTTCGAGTATTACCAGCTTCCGTGGCTTGACGGGCGGTGTGTACAAGACCCGAGAACATATTCACCGTGGTATGGCTGACCCACAGTTACTAGCGATTCCAACTTCATGAAGGCGAGTTTCAGCCTTCAATTCGAACTTAGGACAGCTTTATGAGATTAGCTTCCCCTCGCGGGTAGGCAGAACTCTTTGTACCATCCATTGTAGCACGTGTGTAGCCCGAGGTATAAGGGCAATGCGGACTTGACGTCATCCCCACCTTCCTCCCCGTTAACCGGGGCAGTCTTGTATGAGAATATAACATACAATAGGGGTTGCGCTCGTTTGAGGACTTAACCTAACATCTCACGACACGAGCTGACGACAGCCATGCAACACCTGTCATTCCGTTCCCAAAGGGCACTCCCTGATTTCTCAAGGATTCAGAAGATGTCAAACCTCGGTAAGGTTCTTCGCTTATTGTCGAATTAAACCACATGCTCCACCGCTTGTGCGGGTCCCCGTCAATTCTTTTGAGTTTTAGCCTTGCGGCCGTACTCCCCAGGCGGGATACTTAACGCGTTAGCTTCGACACTGAAGTTCCGCAAAGCGAAACCCAATGCCTAGTATCCATCGTTTACGGCGTGGACTACCAGGGTATCTAATCCTGTTCGCTACCCACGCTTTCGTCTCTCAGCGTCAGAAATAGGCCAGAGAACTGCCTTCGCCGTTGGTGTTCTTCCCGATATCTATGGATTTTATCCCTACACCGAGAATTCCGTTCTCCTCTCCTATCCTCAATCTCAACAGTTTTTTTGGCCATTCTTGAGTTGAGCCCAAGGATTTAACCAAAAACTTGAAAAGACGCCTACAGACGCTTTACGCCCAATAAATCCGGATAACGCTTGCGACTACCGTATAACCGCGGCTGCTGGCACGATATTAGCCGTCGCTTATTCCTATGGTACAATCGGAAGTTTTCCCATAGAAAAGAACTTTACGCCCCGAAGGGCTTCATCGTTCACGCAGCATTGCTCCATCAGGCTCTCGCCCATTGTGGAAGATTCCTATCTGCAGCCTCCCGTAGGAGTCTGGGCAGTGTCTCAGTCCCAGTGTGGAGGGCCACCTTCTCAGGCCCTCTACCCGTCATAGCCTTGGTAAGCCATTACCTTACCAACAAGCTGATAGGGTGCAGGCCCCTCCTCTGCCGTAATCTTTACTTCATAAACCGGAGTTTATGAAGACCATCAAGTATTAGCCCCAATTTCTCGGGGTTATCCTTGAGCAGAGGGTAGGTCACCTACATGTTACTCACCCGTTTGCCCCTCGCAAAAGCGAGGAGACTTGCATGGCTTAAGCATGCTGCCAGCGTTCATCCTGAGCCAAGATCAAACTCTCTAAATAAAAAAATTAGACTCAGTTTAAGTAGTATTATACGAATTTTATATCTTCAAAAGAAGACTAGGTCTATCACTATTAGCTGTTAAAGAACTTTGTTTGCTGTATTTGAATATACACTAATTTAGAGATTAAACAAAAACAATCTCAAGAAGATTGTCCTTGATCTTACCCCTTCCTATTCCGTATATTCTATTTTTACTCGCAATTGTATTTTAATTGTCTATTCAAATAAAGTCAAGGGTTTTGACCCAAAAAATTGGGGATAAAAAAATACCGTTAATTCTTAAGTATTATAATAATATATCAATTAGTTGTAAACCCCATTCTTATCGCCTGACTTAAAACTGTAACATATAAATCTTACGTCTTTTATTTAATTTAGAAAGAGGGGCCTCTGCTAAATATTGATTGTAATTCTTATGGTTAAGGATGAGATAAATTGCAAAGGCAACAATGGAGCTGATGAAGAAAGGTAAAGAAAAATCAAATTTAGGACCTGTCGCAATTAATGTGCTAGAAGTACTATCATCATTCTCATCATCACTGGATGAAGTTGCCGCGACAGTGATTGTTTGGGAACCATAATTTTCGGCTGCAATGACATTAACTGCGTCGGCAGCATCAGTTGCTCTGACCTCAATATCGTGTTCACCATTGTCTAATTCACCCGTTGTAAAACTAAATTCAATATCAGGAGTACCGCCACCTGCAGTAATCGAAGCTGATTGAAAGTCGCCAGAATCCACTCGGTACTCAACGCTGGCGATATTGCTTTCTGAATCATAATCCGTAGCAGAACCTGTGAAGGTTGGGGTGGAATCAGAAGCAGCGGAAGAAGTCGCGTTTAAAATTATCGCAGGAGCTGTTTCGTCTGAATATTTTAAAATAGTACCAGCACCACCAGTAGCTTCCCCAACTGCCCAAACATGATCCGGATCAATTGCAGAAACACCAAGAAGATTAACATTCAAAACACTGCTTGTTTGTTGATCCCAAAGAGCACCTGAATCGCTGGCTTTAAGCACGACTCCATTAGTCGTGTCTGTTTCTCCAACTGTCCAGATAGTGGTGGCATTAATTGCAGCAACAGCAAAAAGGTCGTAAGTAGGAACAGTGCCGCCAGTTTGTTGCACCCAACTGTCAGTTGGAAGACTTGTGGCAGTAAAAATCAACCCGTTAGAAAGATCATCATCCCCAACAACATAAGCAGTTGTTGCACTTGTCATACACACACTATTCATATCAATAGTTATTGGAAGATCTGCGTCTGTATGCTGAGTCCAAGCTGTACCTGCATTTACAGTATGGAAAAGAGTTGCCGTAGTACTATCGGGAGCACCCACAATTGTTGCAACAGTTGTTGAAGCCGCATCAACGTCATAAAGATCTGGAGCTCCTGCCACATAACCACCGGCAACTTGAGCAGACCAATTTACTCCCCCATCAATAGTATAAAGAATATTCACACCAGTAGTGGTAACAGCTTGACCAACGGCCCACCCAACAGTTGCACTTGCCATACAAACCCCATATAATTCTTTATTAGCAATATCACCATCTGTACTTAAAGTCCAAGTCGTTCCACCATCAGTAGTGTAAAGGATTGCACCGCGGGTACCATCACTAGTTCCTACAGCAATTCCATTACTTGAGTCGTACATATAAATATCTTTCAAATCAACATTGCCCGTAACAGTTGCTATTTGAGCAGTCCAAGTTTCTCCACCATCGGTTGTATTTAAAATAATTTCCGTTCCAGAATTGTCATCACCAACCACCCAACCATTATTTGCGTCAGCAAACGAAACTCCATTAATATTGACAGTTACTCCACTTGTTTGACTACTCCAAGCAGCTCCCGCAATCGGCGCAAATATAAAAAGTCCAACTAAAACAAGACTAGTAAGAGTTAGACCTTTATAAAAAATCTTTTTCATATCGCCCCCTGATAATTATATTAAAATTTATTGCAGGTATTTAGCTTTCCGTTTTTGCTCTAAATGATCTGCTAATTCTCGCCGGAAGTTTTTTAAGTAATAAACTAAGATGAAGATCAACCAAACAGCAAGTCCCAACAATGTCAATAACATTAAAAAGCGCATTGATAGAAAAGGAATTTTTTCATATCGAAGGAACATTATAATTCCGCCAACAATGCTTGTTGTGAATAAACAAGTGTATATTTTCCCCCATAATTTCGACCAGATAGGATCAATGCCTTTGCGTTTAATTTTGGTGGTAAAAATATAAATAACCAGTGCAACTAAAAACAAAAATCCAAATATAAAAGCCAGCCGCGTAAAATACTCCCCTGCTTCCCCAGGGTTTCTTGCAAACCAAAAATTTGTTGTTATTAATTGAGAGAAGTCAAACACAGGAGTTAATGGTTAATGGTTAATTACTTTTTATTGGTACAACAAAATTAATAAGGTTGAAATTATTATTCCCCAGATAATCCCGGCAATAACTTCCAAATAAGTATGCCCTTCTTGAGTTTTTAGTTTATTTAAACTAACCTTTTTAAATTGAGAAGTGAGTTCAACTATTTTATTTAAAACGATTGCTTGTTTATCAGCTCTACCGCGAACATAAATTGCATCATAAATAATAACAACAGCAAAAATTGCGCTCAAAGCAAATATAACAGAACCAACTCCTTCCAAATATCCAATCACAATAACAAAAGCTGCTGCGATTGCTGCATGAGCACTAGGCATTCCTCCTGAATCAAATATAAATGGGTATTCCTTCCGAAAGGGATATCCTAAAAATCGGAAAATAAGTTTTAAAAATTGCGCTGTTAAATAAGCAATGAATGGAAAAACAATAACTTTGTTCGCAAAAATATCTTGAAGGAAATCGATTATACTCACAAGGCTAAATTAGAATTGATTTTTTTAACTTGTTTATTTCCCCGCAAAGCGGGGTCCGCCTTTGGCGGATATTTTTTTACTCTTCTGTTTATTTTTCTTTTGTTTCTTATCAGAAGAGAACTGTTTTTTGGATTTAGTTTGTTTCGTTTTCTTTATTTTTTTAGCCAAACGAGAAAAAAGTGTGGACTCACTCGACTTACGATGTGATTTTTTAATAGACGATTTTTTCTTCTTTGATGGTGATTCCTTTAAAATCTTTCTGTCGCCACAATAAGGACAAAAAGTATGGTCCAAATTAAAATCCTGCTGACATTTGGAGCATTTATCTTTTAGTTTAGTTTTGCAGTGGGGGCAAAAATTAAATTGACTAGAAAAATGCTTTTCACAAGAAAAGCAACTGACAGTTATATCGGAATCATTAGCCCCTTCCAACATTTTTCTCTCTAATCTCCTGTCTTCCTTTTCTTCCAAAGTTTCTGTAGGACGGACGATAAGATAGAAAATTATTCCAAGAATATTAGTTAAAAGAACTATGCCAGAAAAAATAAACCAAAGATAGCTATATTTATAGCGCTGTCTAGCATCCTGAAAAATCCAATATACTAAAGCTAGCCAGACTATCAATAAGCCAAGTCCGAGAAGGACGATGACGTAAAAAAAGACATCTGAATTAATAATTGTATCGAGTAGTGTTTCTTCTACTTCCATTGTTGAGACTTAATAATCGTTGTTATTATACCATTAAATTGATAACTCTCAAAAGAAATCATCGGGATTCTTTCTGAATAATCTCAAAAATCTCTCGAGAAGCCAATTCTGGCTTATTTTCAAGGTTAATCACTTTATACTTAACTGGCTGTAAAAATTCTATCTCTTTTTTAGCCAAGATAATTCTTTCTTGGATTGACACCTTTGAATCAGAACCTCTTTTTCTTAATCTCTTCTCAATAAAAGCAAAGGATGGTGGAAGAATTGCAATTAAGATTGCTTCTGGAGCAATTTTTTGAAGATTTTCTAGGCTCTGGGGACAACCCTTCCAAATTACAATTTGAAATTGTTTAAGAAGATCCTCTAATGCTTTGAAAGTTGTTCCATAACGAAAGTTATGGATATATTCATATTCAATAAATTCCCCTTCTCTAAGTTTCCTGGCAAACTCTTCAGAGGGAATATGATAATACGGTTTACCTTGAATTTCTCCTTTCCTAATCGGTCGATCGGTTGTAGTAATCACCCAACCAAAATCTAAATCAAATTTCTTAAGCCCCTCAATCACTGTATCTTTCCCCACTCCCGAGGGACCAGAGATTATAAAAAGCTTCTGATTTGGTTTTAGTTTAATGTTTTTCATGGTTTATTTTTTAATTGTCTTAGAACCTCTTGTAAATCACCTGCAAGTGGAGCAATAAATTTTTTCCTATTTTTTCCACCAGGCATCACAAAAGAAATTGAATCGGCATGCAAAAATTGCCTCGTTAATCCAAGTTCTCTTGCACGATTAGCGAAATTTTGCTTTGGCCTGTAAGTCTTATCCCCGATAACCGGATAACCAATACTGTTTAAATGAACTCGAATTTGATGCGTCCTGCCAGTTTTAGGAAAAACCCCTAATAACGTGTAACCGTCAAAATATTCCTTAACTTCATACTCTGTCTCCGCTTCCTTTCCTTTGCCAATCCCAGAGATTGTCATTTTTCTACGATCGTGATAGTCACGGTTAATCGGTGCAATAATTTTTCCTTTTTTAGGTTTTTCCTTCCCATATACCAGGGTAAGATAATCTTTTCGAATCTGATGTTCCTTAAATTGATTGACTAAATTCTGAAAGGCCAAATCGTTTTTAGCGACCACCATTACCCCCGAGGTGTCTTTATCTAAACGATGGACAATCCCCGGTCTTAATTTACTTCCAATCCTTTCTAATTTAGGGAGATAATTAATTAAAGCATTCACTAAAGTGCCAGACTTATTCCCCGCTCCCGGATGAACCACCAATCCTGCTGGTTTATTAATTACCAAAATATTCTTATCTTCATGGATAACATCCAAAGCAATTTTCTCTGGTTTAAGATTAATTTTTTCTGGTTTGGGAAAATTAATTTCGATTACATCTGAAGATTTAATTTTTTTACTTGCCTTACCCTTTTTTTTATTTACAAAAACAGATCCTGTTTTAATTACCTGTTGAAGATAATTGCGAGTAAGATCGGGAAATTTTTGAGTCAAAAAAGAATCTAGGCGAAAGTACGATTTGCCGTTTAGATCTGATTCTTTAACTTTAATCGTTTTAATTTTTGATTTAGGTATTGACATATAGTATGTTTCTGTTATATTAGAGTCTAAGTTTCGGAACGTAATCGCTGAGTTGTTTTATTAGCTCGGCATTAACAATCAATAAAATGCGAAAAGAAAAGGAGGTGTCAAAAATGGCGCCGGTGATTACACAGGGCAAAAAAGACATCCGACGAATCCCCTTTGAAACAACTGAAAGGTTGTTTCCATTACCAAGGGAAGGTTGGAGAGTTGTCGAAAAGCATCCAAGCTTGTTTCCTAAATTGATCCAAACAATGGAAGCGGAAAGTATCGCTAGAAAATTTTACAACAGGAAGCTGCGCAAAAAGTCTTCTGTGTACATTATAGCAGAAGATGGGATCAAAAAGGCAGTTTTAAGATCCAAGCCAGGGAAAACGTTTAACTGCCGACTGCCATTCCCCGAAGAGAAACCCAGGCTTGAACCCAAACAAGCGTTCTTTGAATTTTGGCTTGATGGCGAAATGCCAAAACCAGAACTCGTACCACGAGTAAGAAAAAGAACGCTGATGGAACTCAAACGGCTCCGAACGCCAGGCAAAAAACTAGAGGTAGTTACCGAGACCGTCTGGGAACCGGAAGGAGAAAGGGGTGATGAGAAACATGTCATCCGGAAAGAATGGCCGAAAAGCCGTGAAGCAGCAATACTCAATATAGTTATTGATCTATATAAGGATTACGGCATCCTTACGGATCTCTGGTTCACAACCTCAGTTTCTTCCGAAGATATTATCCTCAAAAAGATCTGGGGAAATATCCATTTTGATAATCCGGCGGCGATCTTGCATTGGCTATCGAAGGAAGGAATCAAATTTGCATTACTCCGGAGTCCTGCCTCGATTCTTGATGACAGGGATAAAAGGGAAGCTGAGAAAAGATTGTCCCGAATGGGAATAAACCTGACCCAAGAGGACTTCGCCAAACTCAGCAAGGAAGAACTTGGTTGGATTGCTTATTTCACCACCCAAGAAAAACATAGGGCCCAACGTGGAATCTGGGCGATCATCTTCAACACTGGAATAAAATACCGAAAAGGAGCCTCAGGAAAATGGGGTAAGGACACCGAAGATCGGATAAAAATAATCTCCGAATACTGTAATAAAATCGGGATCCAAGTAGAGCCTGAGCTTTTACAGGATGAAGAGATATCTGGAACCAAGCGAATTTTTAAACTTTTCGCTTGTGCCCGGGATGAGAAAGAAGCGGAATTTTTAAACTGCCTAATAGGCATGGGAATCCGTTACACCAATAATACCGGAGAGGAAATAACGCCCCGTTGGCCGAAAACTGAAACTCAGAATGTGGTTTATACCATGGATCTCGCAAAGAAACACGGTATTACTCTGATGACGCCTGAGAAGTTCAGACGGGTTATCCGGCACGGAATAAAAACCGGAACTCTAAAAAGTTACACTCTCTACGGATGTCTTCTCCATGGGAACAAAGGAATGTTCCTGGGATTGCTGAAAAATATCACTAAGGCTATAAATATGAAGGGGACGGAAATTTCCCCAAACACTAAGCCAATTAAAGTTGCCCCACCTCCGGCGGCAAAACAAACTGGCTTTAGCTATAAAAGAATGAAGGAGGAGATAGCAAGAAAGAACAAACAAAACGAGTAACTCAATATTTATGCAATGATTATTGCGAAGAGAAATTTTTGCAACAATCTTGATGAGTCACTCGTTTTTCGTTTGCTTAATTTTATTTAGAATAAAACACGCATAGCATCAAATGACAATAACATAAAAATATGCTAAAATACCACCAGATCAGAACCAAAAATAAAGAGTCCGCAATTGATTGTAGCTATACAACACAATCACTTAATTGGACGTAACGGAGGTGATTAAATTGGCACAGTACCAGACATACAGGGTGGAAGCCCTTGTAACAATGCCGGATAAAACGGGATACATATCCGAAGAGATTCAAGCATTAAGCGATAAGGATGCAGCCAAATGCTTCGAAAAAATAATTAAGAAAAAAGGAGGAAGTGTAAATTGGGATGAGAAACATTCCATACAAATCATTTCTGACTCTGTCACCGACAAGAAAGATGTAACAAAAACAACCAGCACATTACCCGGCGCTGATGAAACCAATCCCTTTTCTTTAATTAGTGCTTCATTCCTGGAATTTTGCAGTCATAACCCAGGATTTAAAAGATATGAGGGGTTGATAATCATTGCATTATCAGTTTGGTTTGTTATAAAAGAAGGAGACCGGCCAAGCTGGGAAGAAATAGAAATGCTTATCCAAGAAGGCTGGGAGAAATTCGTAGAAAAAGCTAGAAAAGATCCTGCGGTTGGAATACTACAGAGATTTTATAAACAACGTCCAGATTTATCCAGCAACCTCCCAGTAATTGGACAAAGGATACTTAAAGATCCTGAGCTTATGAAAAAGCTCAAACGAGACCCGGATTACCTGAAAAAACATCCCGAAGAAATACCCTCCCCAGAAAACATTACTTCCAATTCTTCAGCGGGCTAATTAGTTTTAATCATAGACTCTGACAATCTAAAGCCCGCTTTCAATTTGATTTTTTACCACCCAAAAAACCCCACCACCAGGCAGGGTTTTTATAAATTCATCACGCCATACGACGTGATGCCACGTCTTCATGACGTGGCAAAAATTGCTAATTTTTCTTAGTTTGCCAAACCGCAATCAAAGGACTCGCCAAGAAAATCGAAGAATAAGTCCCGATTAAAATACCAATCGCCAAAGCGAGAATAAAACTTCGGATCGTTTCTCCACCAAAAATTAAAATCGCTACCAAAACCAAAAGTGTCGTAAAAGAAGTTGCCAAGGATCGCACCATTGTTTGTCCAACACTATACTCCACAATTTCCTCAAACGGCTTATCCATTTTCTGCATATTTTCACGAATACGATCGAAAACAACAATCGTATCATGTACCGAAAACCCAATCACAGTTAAAAGCGCCGTGATAAATAAACTATTTATTTCTAAATTAAAGAAGTGGCCAAGTACAGCAAAGACCCCCAAAACAAATAAAGAATCATGGATTAAGGCAAGCACCGCCCCAACCCCAAACTTCCAAGGATTCGCTGGCTTTGTAACTTTGCGGAAAGCAAAGGCAAGGTAGAAAATAATTCCAATTGAAGCAACTGCAATCGCAATAAAAGCTTTTCTGGTTAAATCCTGACTAACTGTCGGTCCAACAGTTTCATAACGAACTTCTTTTACTCCCTTAAATTCTTTCTCAAATCCTGTCAAAATCTCGGTATGCTTTTCTCTGCTAATATGTTCAAACTTAATCAAAACTCCCTTGTCACCAGAAAGCTGCACTGAAATATCATTTAGCTCATTACTTTTAAGTACTTGCTCAATTTTTGCTTTATTAAAACTTCCCTGCTCTAATTCCAGTTCCATCAAACTACCACCTTTAAAATCAATTCCTACGTTCAAACCAAAAATAATCAGAGACAGCACACTCAAAATCATAAGTATGCCAGAAAACATAAACCAAATTTTTCTTTTCCTAATAATTCTAAACATGTTTTTTAAATTATGTAGTATGCTAAGTTAATTGTCACCCTGAACTTGCTTGCCCGCCTCTGGAGGGTTCAGGGTCTCCCTACTGATTCAACGAGATCCCGAAACAAGTTCGGGATGACACTTCGTGTCACGTTTGCATCATTCGAATAACTTTTCTCAAAATACCAGAAAGTAACGGCTCTTCACCTGCCAAATCAATCGCCAAATTCGCTAGAGCCATTGGAGTAATGTCTCGTGGTTCAGTTAATTTACCTGTCTCATCAATTATATTCGTAACATCCTCGGGTCGCATAAAACGCACAGTTGGAGGTTTGGCAAAAGGAAGTTTTTTAATCCAGGTTCGCGATTCCAAGTCTTTTTTAATTTCCGGCAACAAACTCGCCCCACCGCAAAGTAAAATCTTAGACGGCAAAAGATCAGCAGGAGGAAATTCTGAGAGGCTTAAATCCACACCAGAAAGCCAAACCTTAGAGTCTGAACCTAAAGACTCATGGATTGTTTTTTCAGAGTCCTTATTCAAAAGACCATTAGCATAATCAAGTTTAATTTTTTCTGCCTCAACAAAAGAAACTCCCAAAGTTTGCGAAAGGCGCTTAGTAAAAACTCGTCCTCCCAAAGCAAACATCTTAGTTCCTTCCACTCCTCCGTTACGCACCACTGCGATATCAGTTGTTCCTCCACCAATGTCAATAAAAATAGCACTGAACTCTGAAGCATCTTCCACCCCCATTGAGCGAGCTACCGCATACGGTTCTGCCACAATGCTTAACAGATCTAAATCTAATTCAGAAGAAAGTGTTTGCAACGCCCCCAAGTGTACCAAGGGAGCAAAGGCATTAAATACTCCAATACTAACGTCTTTTCCCTGAAAACCAAGTGGGTTAGAAACCTTATAACCATCGATTCGCACATCGACAATTGCTGCATTCACAAGTTTAACATCAATTTCTGAATAACCACTCTCCCAAGCCAATTGTTTTCTTGCTTGATCAAAAGCACGCCATTGAATTTTATGAACAATATTTTTTAATTCTGCCAAATCAATTTTGCTTTGAGGTCGCATCCGCTCATAATGAACCGTTGTGGTTGTACCTTTAACTAATTCTCCTGCAATTCCCAAAATAACTTGATCGGGTTTAAACCCAGCCATTTCAACAGCTCGATCAACGGCTACTTTTGAACTCGCGATCACTCCATTGATATCTGTAACAGCTCCGTTTTGCATATCACCTAAACGCTGCTTTTGACGACCAACACCAATCACTCTCCCCACGCCTTCCTCAACTTTAAAAACCAAGGCTTTGACAACCTCTGTCCCAACATCTAAGGCAAGAGCGTACTTTCCTGCCACTTTGCGTTTTTTGAAAATGTTATTAAACACAGGAATGAATTATAAATGCAGAATTCATAATTATGAATTCATAATTCATAATTCATAAGTCCTCATTCCCCACCACTGCCTTAATCCTTCTCACTCCTCTCGAACTGCTTTGCTCTTTTTTAATCTTAAATTTCACCAAAGCTTTTGTTGTTTTAACATGTGGCCCTGCACAAATTTCTTTAGAATAATCTCCGACTTTATAAACACTAACTTTGTCTTTATATTTTTTATTAAATAAACCAATTGCTCCTTGCTTAATCGCTGCTTCAGGGCTCATCTCTTCTTTGACAACCGGTAAATCATCTTTGATTTTTTGGTTGATAACTTCTTCAACTTTTTGAATCTCTTCTTTACTTAAAGCATTCGGATGGGTAAAATCAAAACGCAAACGTTCTAAATTTAGATCAGATCCGGCCTGTTTAATATGTCCACCCAAAACATCTCTTAATGCTTGATGCAAAAGATGGGTTGCAGTATGTTCGGGTGCGACTTTGTCTCCGAAATCATCAGCTCCGCCAAATTTTTTGGTAGCTCCTGCACGGGAAATCTCTTGATGTTTTTTAAAAGCGATTTTAAAACCTTCCTCATCAATCCCCCAACCTTTTTCTGCAGCTAATTCTTTAATCAATTCCAAAGGGAAACCATAAGTTTCATAAAGGTTAAAAACTTCTTTGCCATCCAGCATTAAAATGCTCTGCCCGGTAACGGATGGTACTGGGTCTTGACCAGTTTTTTTATTTGAAATTACTTCGTCAACATATTGGTTAAAAAACTTCAATCCTTTTTTAAGGGTTTTTTGAAATCTTTGGTTTTCTTCATCAATTGTTTTTAAGATAAAATCACGATTCACTCTCAATTCAGGATAAACATCTTGATAAGCTTCAATCACTCTGGTTGCTAATTCCTCCAAAAAATTATCAGCTAATTTTAGAGCGCCACCATGAATAATCACTCTTCTAAGCAGTCTTCTTAAGGTATACCCTCGATCATCACGAGCAGGGATAACCCCATCTGCAATCAAAAAAACTGATCCACGCACATGATCCGCAACCACCCTTGAAAGTCTCACTTCCCTCGCTTTCACGAAGGCAAGCTTTTTATCTGGATCTTTGTCAGAAATAGTTAAGCCTTTATACCCTCGTGCCCATTTAAATAAATCAGTTTCGTAACTAGATTTTTTACCATTTAAAATCGCCAGCAATCTTTCAAACCCAACTCCCGTATCAACATTCCTTTGTTTTAATTTAACATAATTATCATGATTGTTCTTCAAATATTCCATAAAAACCAAGTTCCAAATCTCAACATAGCGACCACAAGCACAGTTCGGCCCACAATCTGGATTTTTACAATTTGGCACCTCATCAACTCCAAGATCATAATGCAATTCAGCGGAAGGACCACAAGGACCAATTTTACCTGCCGGTCCCCAGAAATTATCCTTCATTCCAAACTCTCTAATTCGTTCCTTGGGGATTCCTTGTTTAATCCAAAAAACCATTGAATCTTCATCTCTAGGGATATCATCCTTCCCTTCGAAAACTGTTACCCAAAGTTTCTCTTGATCGAGACCGAGTTCTTTGATAAGAAAAACAAAAGCATATTCAATCGCTTCTTTTTTAAAATAATTTCCTAAAGACCAGTTACCAAGCATTTCAAAAAAAGTATGATGAGTTGAATCCCCTACCGTTTCAATATCACTCGTCCGAAAACATTTTTGAATCGAAATTAATTTCTGCGACCCGAAATCAATAATCGGATCTCTTTCTCCCGCTAAATAATCCCTAAACTGCTGCATTCCTGCCGTTGTTAAAAGCACCGAAGGGTCGTTTTCTGGAATCAAAGATGAGGAGGGAATAAGAATATGCCCTGATTTCTTGAAATATTGGATAAATTTCTTGCGTAATTCAGATGCTTGCATTTAGAAACTAATTGGTAATAAGAAAAAAACAATAACTGCCTAAGCTATTTCACAAGTTTATTATAGTAAAAAAGGAAGCTTTGGTCAAACAAAATTCATCCCCGCGCAAGCGGAGAACTACTAATAAAATCAAAATGATAAACAAAAAAACCCAGTACCATACGGTACTGGGCGCCGCCTAAGACTGTCACAATACACGACGCTGCTATCGACTAACTTCCTCTTCGCTATACAAAACATAATCAAACACCCCAAGAAGCTGTGAGCCTTGTTGCGCTGTTACTTCAATCCCTCTCCCAGAATTAGCATACTTCCCAATCGAAGTAATTTTCACCAAAGAAGTTGGGAAATTAACCTGTTCATTCTCTTTGTCATAAGCCTTTAACTTAAGATCTGCACCATTATATAAAGCCTTTATTCTCAAACGATAATTATAACCAGAATCAAATTCAATGTTCGCAGGAGCTTCTTCATGAGAAACAATTTGCTTTTCAACTCGCTCGTGACCTTCTGGGGAACCAGAGAAATCAATCGGCTCAGTCCTACGCCAACTTATCTTAGTAATTTCAAGCCAAGGGTTTGCCTTTGACCCCTCAAATTCTTCACCCAAATCCCAAGTAATTTCTGCTCTTCGAATATCAAAAGCCGCCCCCTGATCGTCCGAGTCAAATAAGTTCATTTGGAAAGAGTCATCTTTAATCAAAGATTCTTCAATTTCACCCTCACCAGAAATAACAGTATATTCATACTTAGCATTATTTTCTAAAGTCGACTTTTCACTTTCGGTACGATATTCTGAATCTTGTTTAATTAAATAAAGTGCTTTTTCAATACCAACCTCCGAAGCATAATATGATTTTTCAGAATCATCAAACGCTTGGGCTGATCTTAATTCGGCCAACATCAATCCACCAACACCCAAAGAAACAACAAGCGTAGTCGAAACAACTAAAATTGCAAAAAGCATAGACATTCCAGCCTGAGGATTCTGTTTCTTCTTTAGTTTAAATTGATTGAATATATTCATATAATCAAGGAAAATTACTCATAAAGTCTTGAGGCTACGGTGGTTTGCAGATTCAATGTCGTAGATTCATCTGGATTTTCACCTTCCTCTCCAGCTAACTGGATAATAATCGTCACTCGCGGTTGTTTCTTCTCGAAAGGTCCTCCGCCAATACCATATCCAGGGTCAGTAATAAAGAAAGTTAAGTCTTTGATATTAGTGTTTTCCTGAGTCATAATTTCGAAATTAGCTGGGCTGCTGTAATAATCTGAATTAATCGCAACCTCTATCTGTTCATCATTGTTTTTTCTAAATAGATAGTGCCGTTTATTATTTGTAATAATCGCTAGCTGATCAACAGCCTTGTCTGTATCTATGTTATTATCAAAATAATATTTCGAATCTATTGTCCCCATTCTAACTTCTTTTGCAATCCCCTCTAATGCAAAACGAATGTCTTGCTGAGTACCAGAAGTGACTGTTGTTTTTTGTTGTGCGCGGGATACGGTTAAGAAAATTCCTGTTCCAACTACAACAACAACTACAAAAATAGCAGTCGCGATCATCGACTCGATTAAAGAAAACCCTCTTTGAGTATTTTTTTGATTGAAATTAGCCATTAAACATTATTCATTAAATATTATTCCACATACCAATTAGTTAGCACGTCCTCTAGATCAACTTGTTTTTGTTTACCATCTTCATACCAACCAACTTTTGATACAATTTTAAATTCGGAAGAAGAATTTTTAGTAATGATTATCACTCTCCAATATTCTGTTTGATTATTTTCTATTCCATCGTAATGATAGTAATCTGAATCAGAAAAATAAAGTTGATATTTATCATCAAAAAGATCTTTTGGTGCGGCTCCTTCTGCAAATTTTTCCAAACTCCATTGATTTAAATCTGGCTCAAAAAGATTACGGCAATAAACCGATCCGTTATCATTAAGATCAGGTGGTAAAATACCATCATCATAAGCGACACCTTTATTTAACCAATTAGAATCTCTTAGACTTCTAACAACCTCGATTCCTTCACGAGCAAGGTTGTTCGCGACAATTACATTTTTGCTTTTACTACTAGCGGATACAGCCCCTACAACCAAAGAAATAACCCCGATTAAACCAACACTAATAACGCCGACCGCTATTAACGTTTCAACAATAGTATTCCCTTGATTTTTATTAAGTATTTTAAACATAGTTTTTAAGATGGTTCTGATACTACTATTAATATAGCAAAAAATTAAATATTAGTCACATTGAATAGTTGGTAGTTAGCTTTAACCACCAACGGGCAAAAGATCAACCTGACCAGAAATACAATTAATTAATATCTTGCGCTTGCTTGGCTCGGAGGCGATACCAAGAAAAATCTCTCCCTTAACGACATCATCCGATTTATCATAATAAAGGGTTGGACGAGGTGGAACAAAAACAATTGAGAGTTTGTTTAAACTACCTTCTTCACTTTTGACAATTTTTTCAACAGTTAATTCCCCCCGTAATTTTATATGTTTGAGATATTCCTTTCCCTCAAAAGGAGGCACCCTAACACCATCATATTCCCGATTATTATTATAATCCCCAAACAGAATGCAATATTCTAAATTCTTTTCAAAAAATATTCCATACCCTCCTTTCGGAAAAGAATTGCCTGCCTCGCTTTGCCCCAATAAAGATTTGGATTGGGCCTCCCTGATCAAACTCAATATTTCTTCACTGCCAAGCCTAAGAGATTTTGTTTTATCGCCCGCCCGAAAACTAGCAACGACTATCCCTGTGATAATTGAGATTATAAAAACAACTACCAAAAGTTCAATAATAGACATGCCTCTTTGAGAATGAATTTTATCAAAATGAATTTTCATAAAGAGTTAAAAAACTAGACGATTAATGAAGTCTAAAATAGAATTACCAAAAAACATAACCGCAAAAAATGAAACTACAAAGAAAGGCGCGAAGGGAATCATATCGGTTCTCTTTTTCTTTTTCATAAGTAAAAGTAAAGCACTAATTAGGCCACCGAGTAAAAAAGTCAAGAATAAAACGATTAAAATCGCAGGCCAACCAAAGAAAAAACCACCAAATAGACCTAATTTCACATCTCCCAATCCCATCCCCTTGCCCTTAGTAATCAAAAATAGAATCAGAAAAAATGAAGCACCGATTAATCCACCCATCAATATTTTAACCAGGCTAATCTCTAAAATTAGGTAGCTACCAAGGAAAGCTAAAAGCGCAGCTGGCAAAACGATGCGATCAAGGATCAAATAATATTTTAGATCAAAAACAAGAATTACCATCAAAAAACCAGCAATCACTAAAAAATAGCCTAATCTTAAAGTTAAATCACATTCTAAATACAATGCTGCAAAAATTAAAGCGGTGGAGATTTCAACCAAGGGATATTGCCAAGAAATTTCTTTCTTACAATAACGACACCGTTTTTGAAGTAATAAAAAACTCAAGACGGGAATCAAATCCCAAACCTTAAGTCTTTTCTTACATTTAGGACAATGAGATGGTTTACTAACTACTGATTCTTGTTTCTTTGAACGTAGGATCACAACATTCAAAAAACTTCCGATCAAAAGTCCTAAGACAAAAAATAAAATTGTGATTAAAATACTCATTTTAAAGATGTTAGATGTTGGGTACTAGATGTTTCGGTCAGAGGTGAGCAAGCATCTTTCATCTTACCTGCCTGCCGGCAGGCAGGCATCCCCCATTTTACATCTGCAATTTATCCTTTTATTCCGTATAATTCATGCGGTTCCATAAAACTAACACCACCCATTGTTCCATTGAAATCATCCTCTAAGGCATCATCTTTTTTATTCTCTAAGATTGCGCCAATTGCATATTCTTTTTTATTCGAAGTAATAACGTATTTATAACTTTCTTGAGTGCCGGGATCATTTGGGACACTTGTCATATATCCTTCACTTGCTACCCGATCAAGACTGTTTGGAAAATTACCATGGTTGTCATCTGAATATAATTGCAAGGAAACCTGAATATTTTTAAGATCAGTTTTACGGCGAGCGTCACGAGATTTTTGACGAGCAGAAACAAAAGCGACTACAATTGCGGCGATTAGAATTCCAATAATTGCCACAACGACTAGGAGTTCAATCATCGTAAAAGCATTCTTTTTATCTTTTCGTGATTTAAGTATTTCTGAAACAGTACGCATATTTTTAGATTAGAAACTAAAAATTTAAAAGAGTATCTACTGCTAGTTTAACACAAAATCTCTCAGAAGTCCTTGACCCGATCTTCTGCCAGATTATGTCACTTATTTTCCAGGCTTGTTACTAACTTCCCAAAGCATTTCAAATAAAACTTTAAAGAAATGAACTAATTCTTCACTCTGAATAGTAAAACCAAAATCTTCCACCTTGGAAGAAATAATTGCAACTTTTTTACTAAAAATAATCATTGTAGCATCAAAATTGAATTTTTCTGGTAAATACCTAGTATCTCGAAGCTCTCGTTTTCTTTCTTCTACCATGCTCTGGTCAAAGCTTCTTTTTTTAAGTGCCTGATTTATAATTCCCTTCGCTACTCTCTTCTCAAGAATTTTTTTAATAATCTCTTTACTAACATTTCCTTCAATATCTTTACTCCCCTGGATTGTTTGAATTTTTCTCTCTTTGATTTTATAAACTTCTTGAAGAATATTTATTATCCCTTCTTTTCCTTCAAAAATTTTAATATGCGGAATACTTTCAGAAATTGGAGTTAGAAACTTGAGGGTTTGTAAAACTTTATCAAGTTCAACTTGAACTATTTTTTTTTGGTCAATTTGTCTTTCTATTTTGTTTTTAAGATTAGCCAAAGGCTCCATAATAAAACATTTATCATAGCTTTTACTGTTTTGACTGGTTAATCCCTTCTGTTGAAGGGATTTTAAAATACCATAAAGATTCACCCGATCGATTTTCATTTTTTCAGCTAATCTCGAAGCACGAATTGGGCCAGTTTTTAAACCAAAAATATAAACCCTGATTTCTCGATCAGTTAAGCCAATTTCTTTTAGAATTTGGTTAATTTTCATTTCCTTTGATTAGTGCTCTTTATAATTATACACCTTAATTAAAGTTTGTAAATATTTATTACTACATTTTAAGCATATAAGTAATATTTAGCTACATAAAAGCACAAATATGCCACGGCTGTTTAAGTTAAATATTTACAAAATGGGAAATATTCTATAGTATGAAATGTATTTGAAATAGCATACTATCTCTATTTCAAATATAAACTTAGTCCTATAACAGAAAGTTCATTTACACTAACGCGGAGGTAAAAAATGGGAAAGGAAAGACTAACATGGTGGGGAATTGCTTTCAGGAACCTGGGATGGACTGAAAGTATCTCTGAAGAATTAGCGAGGGAGCTTACCGAGCAAGCCAAAAAAGAAGGGAGAGAAGATATTAATATTTCTATTCAAGAAGATTCCATTTGCTGTTCAGTTGATGAAGAAAAAGGTCTTCTTGAGGCAAACATAAAGGCAAAAGCCAACTTTAAACTTCCTCAAATCTTTCAAGGCGAGATTATTTATAGAAGATATTACAGTGGACCAAGGTCTACTGGAAACCAAGACATAGGCGAGTTTGTAATCAGCCAAAAAAAAGAGAAGCAAAAACGAGGAAAGTGGAATTGTTTCTCTATCGTTATGCAGATTGCACCCAACAGAACATTCAATTACGAACGAGACTATTATCCCGAAGAAGGAAGGGATTATTTTGCAGATGACCCAGAGGAAATCATCAAGCGAATTTGCGAAATATTTGGAAAAGCTGTCATCATTATGGGAGTAACACCGCAAACTCCTCAACCTACTATCAAAATAGAATGATCCCGCAAAAAAGCCGTTTCATATAAAACGGCTTTTCTTATTCTTAAATCCCAGGCAAAATAAAAAAAGCTGATAGTGAATAGTTTAGTAGTAAGCAGTATAAACTACCCACTACTCCCGCGTAGCGGGATGCCGCTCTGCGGCACAACTATTAACTACCAACTATTCCTACAATGCTCCCGCCAAATTATAAATTGGCAAAATTACTGAAGCAACCACCACCCCAATCACCAACCCAATAATCAACATCAAAACCGGCTCTAACAAAGCAGAAAAAGTCTTGGCAGTTTCATCCACTTCCCGAGCAAAGAAATCTTCCATTTTATTAAGCACTTGCGCAAGCTCTCCAGTTTTTTCCCCCACTTTAATCATCTGAATGACCAAGAGAGGAAAATATGGAGAATCAGATAAAGAAGTTCCTAATGGAATTCCGTTTGAAACATCCTCGCGCGCTTTGATTAAAGCTGCTTCAAGATGAGTATTACCGATGGAATTAGAAGTGATTAAAAGTGACTTCACAATTGGAACACCACTTTTTTCTAAAGTATTAAGCATCCCTGAAAAACGTGCGATATAAATCTTTTGCATCAAAGACCCAACAACGGGGAGTTTTAATTTTAACAAATCAAAATTCTTACGACCATTATCAGTTTTAATGTAAGAATACCCAAACAAAATAAGTAATAATACAATCAAAGCTGCTACCCACCAATATCCCTGAACCAAACCACTAAAGCCAATTAAAATTCTCGTAATCAAAGGCAAGTCACTACCAGCATCTTCAAATAAACTGGTTAATTGAGGCATCACAAAAATTAACATAATCACACCCACGACAACCAAGGCAGATAAAATAAATACCGGGTAAGCTAAGGCTGACTTAATCTTAGAAAGTAAATTATAATCACTCTCCTGCTGGTCGGCTAATTCTAAAAGAGCTTTGTCAATCTCACCACTACTCTCTCCAACTTTGATCATATTAATATAAATTTCGGGAAACACTTTCGGATGTTTTTTAAAACCTTCAGAAAGACTCAAGCCCCCTTCCACATCTTTCGCAACTTCCCCAAGAACATTCTTAAAGGTTTGGTTTTTCATTTCAGCAGACAAACTTTTAATTGCTTCAATAATCGGCAAACCTGCATTAATCATAGTTGCAAGCTGACGAAGAAAAACAACTCGATCTTTATTCTTAATTCCGCCACCAATAGTGATATTAAAAAAAGAACCCTCTTTTTTTTGTTGATCCAATGAAATAATCACAAGATCACGCTTTTGTAAAAGCGCAATTGCAATATCCTTGCTATCAGCATCAACCGTCCCGGTTTTTTCTTGATTCGTTTTTGAATTGATTGCTTGATAAGTGAATAACATGGGGGCTAATGGCTAATGGCTAATGGCTAATGGTTAATGGTTGATGGTTAATCTTTGGTAACCCTCAACACTTCTTCCACAGTTGTTTCTCCTCGCAAAACTTTAAGGAAACCATCTTGTTTAAGTTCGATCATTCCTTTTTCCTTAGCAATTTTTAATAAATCAGCAGAAGACTTGCGATCCAAAACAGCTTGTTGAAAACGCCCTTCTACTGCTAGAACTTCATAAATACCAACTCGGCCCTTATACCCAGTTCCATTACACTGATCACAACCTTGCGGCTCACTAATTTCTAAAGGTTTATTCATATCAATTCCTTTAAATTCAGAAACTGGAACATCCTTCAAGGCCTCCGTAATCAAAGTCTTTAATCTTGAATCCAAAACTTTTTTCTTCGCACACTTAGTACAAACCCGACGAACCAATCTTTGGCTCACAATTGTATTCAAAGCTGATGCAACCAAAAATGGTTCAACTCCCATATCAGTCAAACGAGGGATTGTTCCAACAGCATCCATTGTATGAACAGTTGAGAGCATAATGTGTCCTGTCAAAGCAGCGTGGATTGCCATATCCGCTGTTTCATTATCACGAATTTCTCCTACCATAATAATATCCGGATCTTGGCGAACAATTGAACGCAAACCAGAAGCAAAGTCATACTTAACGCTATGGTTAACTTGGCTTTGATTGATTTTTGCTAATTGATATTCCACTGGATCCTCTAGAGTAACAATATTTACTTTTGAAGTATTCAAAGCTGAAAGTAAAGCATATAAAGTTGTTGTTTTACCAGAACCTGTTGGCCCTGTGACTAGAACCATCCCATAAGGTTCCTTGACTTGATGTTCTAAAATTTCTGCTGCCTGACCCGTAACACCTAATTGATCAAGGGTTAAAACCCCAGTATCACGATCCAAAACACGCATCACAACTTTTTCTCCATTAACAGTCGGCAATACAGAGACTCTAAGGTCAATTGGTTTTTTATTAATTTCCAAAAAGAATCTTCCGTCCTGCGGCTTACGCTTTTCATCAATCTTAAGATTAGAAAGAATTTTAATTCTAGAAATAATCGCACTATGAATTTGTTTTGGCAATGTTAATACTTGTCGTAACATCCCATCAATACGATAACGCACTCGCACCGAATCACGCTCAGATTCAATATGAACATCAGAGGCTTTAGCTTGAATGGCATACCTTAAAATAATCGCAACTGTTCTGGAAACCGATGTTTCTGCGGTAATTTTTTCTTCTTGAGTAGAAGCTGATTCGATTTCTTCTTGCAGCTTTACTACTTTTGATTGCTTTTCATTTTCAGCTTCTTTCAAAATTTTACTAACTTCTTTTTCTGCAGAACCGTATTGATCCAAAATGAAATCCACTCCTTGTCTGGAAGTCAAATATTCCTCTATCGATAAATCGCTTTTTGCCTTAATAAATTCTAAGGCCTCCAAAGCTTTTAAATCAGCTGGGTTTGATAAAGCAACCTTTAATTTTCGATCTGTCTTTCCAAATGGAACAAATTTATATGTTTTGGCAGCTTTTTCGGGAATTAAGTCTAATATCTTTTGTTTAACAACTTTTTCTTGCAGGTCAACATACGGCATACCAAAATCCTCTGCTTTGCTCTTAACTAATTCTTCTGGACTAATCAGACCTTCTTGTAAAATAATTTCCTCAAAACTCTGCGCTCCTTCTTTACTCTTTGCTAAAGCAGTAAGGAGTTTATCCTCAGAAATTATTTTTTTATTTTTTAGTACGTCTATTAAAGACATAAAAATTGATAATTAATAATTGATAATTATTCTATCCTGACGAAAGTAAGCGATAAATAAAGACGTCGTAAGTTTCCCAAACTCCAATCACATGATCATCCTTGCTATCTCCTTCTAGTGAAGCATCTAAAGCAAAATGGCCACCATCAGAAGCATACTTATACACAAAAGGTAATTGATCGGTATTTTTGGGATCACTTGGCATTAATTCCAAATATTTTGGAACCAACTCAGGAGTCAAAAGATCATCAACCCCATTTAAAATCACCCAGTTTCCACCAGTTGAAGGATATTTATCATGATCAGAAAAATAAATCTCCAAAGATTTACGTATTTGATCTACATCTGATTTTCGTCTGGTATCCCGAGCCTTCTCCCGAACACTCCCAACAGAAACAGCCACAACACTTGTTAACAATCCTATAATTGCAACCGTGATCATAACCTCTATCAAGGTAAATCCTTTTTGAAGTTCCCCGCTTTCGCGGGAACAAGTTTTGTTTTTAAATATATTTAATAAATTCATCATGCTAATTAGTTTTGATTAACCTCATTAATAACAGCGCCAGTTTCGTTATTAGACGACGCTGGTGAATCGAATGGATTTTTACGTCCTGTAGATCCCGACTGCAAATTACCACTACTACTTTCCTGCAGAGATTGAAAATCTTCTTCTTTTAGAAAATCAGTATCAAGATTATCCGATTGAATAGTCGGTGTTGGAGTAGCTGCCTTTGTTGATTTTGGACTAGCGGGAAAAAGAAAACGAATCATAAAAATTGCTGTCACTAAAATTATCACAGTCGCTATTCCTCCCAAAATAAGCTGTCTTTGCTCTATTGTTTTACCAAAAATTTTGATTGTTTTACTCATAATTAAATCTTATTATTCTGAAATGAAAGCAGGTGTACTGCTGTCACTTGCTGGTTGAAAATATGTTTTCATATTAACCGTAAAACTCAAATTATTAGCTCCTTGTGCGCTACCGCTAATATTAATTGCAATCACATCAATCAAGCGTAAGTTTTTTTCTAAACTTTCTAGATAATATTCCAAAGCATTGAAGCTCCCAATTAATTGAACAGAAATTGGTAGGCTCAGATAGCCTCCTTCGTTAATTGTTGTATATTCTATTGTTTCTCCCTGACTTTCTTCCTCACTACTTGTTTTGTCTGAAGCAGTAGAATTCTCGGTTTTACTTTCACTCTCTTTTTGTGAGGCAGATGCACCAACTGAAAAAGATTTGAAAACAAGTGGAGTGTTCGTATTTAAAACTGTTTTTTTATTAATTGATTCAAGTTGCGCTAACACTTCCGGAATTTCTTTTTCACTAGGTAACACTTTTGAAACTTTATCAACTTCAGATTTAGATTGAATATAATTTTTCTTAATCTCTTCTAGCTGAACTAATTCTTGTTGTTTTGCAGTATAAGTAATTTTTTTAGAATCAATGTTTTGTTTTAAATTATTTTTCTCAGCCCAAGTTGGACTTAAAAATACCAACGAACCAATGATTACTAAAACTATTACAGCTCCCAAGATGGCCGCAAGATAAAGATATTTTTCTTCAAAAATCTTCCAGTATATTTTAATTTGTTTTGTAGTTATGTTTTCCATTTTAATTTGATGTACTATTATCAGAATTATTTTGGAATGCACTTGAATCAAGACTCAAATTTACATTAAAACCAACACTAAATTTATCCCCAACTTCTGTTAATCCCGCAGAGGTTAATTCAACATTTTTAAATAAAGAAGAGCCATCCAATCCTTTCACAAAAGTAGCAGCAGCGTGATAATCTGTGGTCGTTGCTGAAAAACTCATTTTTCCATTCGTCTCACCAGTTAAATTAATTAATTGAACATCTGAAGGAGTGAGTGAAGCCAACTCTTTTAAAACTTCCGACCAAGGAGAACGATTTTCCAGTAAACCCTTAATTGAATCAAGTTGTTCGCTTAACCCTTCAACTTTATTAACAACCTCATCACCACCTGCGATCTGACTATTAACAACAGCAAGCTTCTGATCCCACTCTGTTTGTTCTTTAGCTGCTGCTTCTTTTTGATTCCAAATCAAGAAGCTCCCTCCTATAAAAACCAAAACAATCACAACAGACGCTATGCTAATAATAGTTTTCCATTGCTTTAAACTAAGCGAGAAGTCCCGCGCTGCTTTTTTTGGTAATAAGTTGATATTAATCTGTGTCATTTTTTTGAATTTTGATTTTTGCGTAGGGGTACGAGATCTCGTGCCCCTACTTCTTTGCTAAACCAACTACCACTGAAAATTGAGGAGCGGTTTTCGCTAAATTTTCTTTTAATTTTAGGTCAATCTTAACATCCACCCAAGGATTGGCGAGATGCAATTTCATTCCGACTAAATTCTTTTCTAAATAGTTCTTAAAGCCATTTAATAAAGAACCGCCGCCACTCACAAGCATAATCTCCGGTGTGTCATTACCATCAGCTTCAAAAATTTTAATCAGCTGTTTAATAGATAATGTCATTTTGTCCAAATGAGGCCGTAGAATCTTGATGTTACTTTGACCATTTTCGGTTTGTTCTGCAATACCAATAGTTTCTTTAATTTTTCTAGCTTGTTTAATATCTATCTTAAGAGATTTTTTAATTGTTTCATCTAATAGACTACTCCCAAAATCCAAACGACGGCTCACCTTTGGAATACCATCTTCAAGAATTAAGATATTGGTTGTATCATTCCCCCACTCCAAAATTAAAATTGGTTTTTTATAATCGAAAGGAACTAAACTTCTATTTAAGGCAATGGCTTGTACTTCTAAAAATTTTAGATTCAAACCAGACAAATCCGCAATGCTACGATATTTATTAATTTCTTTCTTCAACGCCGCCACTAAGAAAATTTTAATCTTTCCTCTTCCTTCCTCCTCCTTCTCCCTTCTACCTTCCCCTTTTCCCAAGATTTGCCAATCTAGACCAACGTCTTTAATTGGGAAAGGAATATATTTCCTTGCTTCAAGCTTAATCACTTCCTCAAGTTTGTCTTCTGGTACAGCAGGAATTTCAAGAATTGTGATAAAAGCACTAGATTCAGGCAAGGCAAAAATTGCTTCATCAGTTGTGACATTTGCCCTTGCAAGGATTTGCTTAAGGGTATCAGCGATCTTAAGCCAATCTTCTTGTTTATCACTTAAGAAAATAGAACTCGGCATCTCACCAATACCGCCTGCTTCCAATACAAAATCATCCTTGCTTATTTTTTTAAGCTGGACCACTTTAATATGATTTTTTGAAAAGTCAATTCCGAGCATGAATAGTTAATAGTTAGTAGTTAATGTAGTGAACGCAGATCTGCGTTCACTACTATCTGGCATCCTTTTTAGTTATTATATCCCGGTATTTCTCTCCATTCTGGAAGGTCTCTTAGTTTAGAGAATCCAGTTGGTGGGTTAGCAAAAATACGGCCATCGTAAAATATTTTTTCGGCAGGTTCAAGGGAATCATCATCTTTGAAATAAGTTCTTTCAAAACCAAATCTAGAAGCGATCAAAAGCCCTTCCCAAACTAATTGTTTATTAGAAACGCCAGTTTTAATTTCTCCTTCGGTATATAATGCTCCGACACCTTTGGCTACATCACCATCAATATAAGTATTCCCTAAAACGATGAATCCAGTTGAAGGTAGTTTCTCGATTTGGTCAACAGGAGCAGAATTATAATTCAAGTCACCTTTGACTTGCAAGTCGCCATTTACGATAATTGTGACAGGTTTTTTGAATTCGCCACTCGTAACACTTAAATTGCCATCAACATAATAAGTCTGATGTGCTTGCAATTCGGCTGGAGAATAATCTCTACTTGGATCAATCGATTCAACATCAAATGTTTGTTTGTCCTCTAAAAGCATTTTAACCTGATTGGTCATAACGCTTTTGATATGACTTGGGCTAAGTAATGCTTGAACATAATTTTCAATCTGATATTCTGAACCTTTTTCACTTGAGAAACGAGCAACTGTTCCATCGGATTGAATTAAGTAAGTTGCATTGTAATTGCCAGCTGGAGCTGAAAGACTGCCTAGGAATCCTCCCTTAGCATAGATATCACCGAATAAGGTCTGTAACCAAATTGAGGCAACCACTCCTTGATATGAAACTGGGTTGTTGGCATATTGTTTTCCGCTATCTACATCTTGATAAGCAAGAGTAAGACCGCATTTATAACTATGCTGTCCACCGTTACCTTCAATTTCAATCTCCTCGCCTTCAATTACTGTGGCGGTTGTTTTAAATTTAAGTGTAATCGAGTCTTCATTTCCACCCGGAATAACTCCACCGTTACCAAGATATTCAAATACGAAATTACCTTTTTCATCTTGAGTAACTTCTATATTCTTCTTATCTCCACCCTTTGCTTTTTCGCCACCGCCATCATCTTTAATAAGATCTCCTTGTGCATCACCGATAGTAATTACAGCAGAATCTTCTTGATAAATTAGATTTGGGTTAAGCGCAATTGTAGCTTTAATTGCTTTAAGATCTGAGGAAATATGGTTAGTAATGTCAGCAGTAAATTCAACGGCTTGCTTGTTGACAACATAGTGTGGATCCGCGCTCAATACAGTGTTACAAGGATCAACGGAAGTCATTTTAGCTGTGACAGAAATTGCTGTACCTTCTGGGGTAGTACTGATTTGAATAGTGTCTTCTAAATTCGGTTCAGCAGCGGCAGTATAATAAAATGTGACCGTTCCTTGATCATTAGTGGTACCAGTAATTTCAACAATGTCTCCTGTTTCAAGATCACTCCCACCTGGTTCGAATAGATCATCTTGCTCACCACGCACCGTTCCTTCAGAAGAATCATCACCAGATTGGAATGATTCATCTTCATCGCCTGAGCCTAAATTTTGAGATTCACCAGAACTCATAGAAATTTGACCATAACCATTTCTCAACTTAATTTTAACTTCCTGGCCCACAACTGGTTCACCACTATCACCAATTTCAACTCCCGAGGCTGCCTGTGCTACCGGAATAAATGACAATACATCACTTGATTCATCAGTTTCTGTCTTAGTTACTTTAGCGGTGATTGTTTGAGTAGTATTAACAACAACATTGTCTTCACTTGGAGAAACATTTAAATGATAATCATAATCAAGATCTTCTCCACCATTATATCCAATTTTAATCCAATCTACTCGAGGAATTTGTCCCTCTGCAACTGAACTCACAATAATTCTATATTTAAGCGTGGGGTCATTTGGAGGCATATCTAATCCAGAAGCTCTGATCGCATCCGTAACATCATCGCCATTTGAAACAGTTAGCCAAGTACTGCCTTGATCGGTTGAGATTTGGATCACAACACTGCTACTCCCGTTTCCTCCACTTTCACCCCAAGTAATGTCATCCCAGTCAATACTGGTAACGCTAAATCCTGATGGAACAGCTGCGTGAGCTGTCCCGATCAAACCTGAGAAGAAAGAAAGATCATCAGAGCTAGAGTCATCGCCGATCTCTTGGATGCTTGCGTTAAGAGTTTCTAATGGGTCAAAAGTTGAGGAGTTAAGTGAGCTTGAGAAAGCTTTGAGGTTCACTTGTTGGGGTTGAAGGAAGTTATTTCCATCAACTTTTCCTTGAAAGCCAACTAAGAAATCTCCATTACTCAAAGCACTGACATCTGGGTTAGTTGAACTAGAGCCTTCGCTAAGTTGAACCACAGAACCAAGTGCCTTAAGAGCTGGGTCAAACCGCTTGGCGTAGATTTTATTATTTTTATCATAAACAACCGCTGGTGCACCATTGTTATCAGTTGTAACGCTTGGGTTGCCACCAGTTATGTTTACACTCGCTACATCTTCTGCTTCAGATTCACCATTAAAAATATCGTCATCAAATACTTTTGCTTTTATTTTCCCACCGCTATTTTGTTGATAGAAAAGATAGTATTTTTCACCCGAATAAACTACCTGGTATGTATTTAAATCTGATGGAGGAAGAGTTATACTAGTATCATGACCATTAAAGTCCTCATTCCAATCCCAGCTACCGCCTATTTTCTCTAACTCTTCTAGGGTCACGTTAACATCACCTTCATGCTTACCCCATTTAATAATAAAACGAACTTTATTACTTGCAGAAGGCAAAACGGTAATGGAATGATTGTGCAAAACACCTATATCACCCCACCCCACATGTCCTGGTAAAATCAGAGAGGATTTGACTGAAAGTTGATCGGTGACTTCCAATTCTCTGACATGAAAAACAGAGCCACTTTCTAAGGGAGGATCATCTTCATGATAAGCAAGAGATGATAACAATCGGACTCTATTAGATTTACCATCGGTTTTATTAATTTTGCTACTAGCATGGATAACAGAGGAGTTATCATTAATCCAATTACTAGCGCTACCACCATAAACAGTTGCTTTAGAACTAAAGCTAATAAAGAAAGTATTTTTCTCACCTAATCCAGTGAATATTTGTGGAGGATAAAGAGTGTGGTCGATATTAGGTCCATCTTGATCCATAACAAGATCTTGTTTAAAAACGGATGAGTTAGTACCCTTGAAAACTACACCAGCGATGTCGCCATTATCTCCGGCGCCTTTCCAGATAACTCCTAGATAGCCCTGATTATTCACAGCCGTGTCGTAAGTTATTACAGAATCATCCATCTCGATAGTAGTCTTGCCACTTGCTGGATCTTTTTTGTTTCCATCTTTATCATAAAATTGAGTATGGAGTTTATCATCACCTTCTCGCCACAACACCGCCTTGCCCCATTCCAATTTTCCACTTTCGTTATGAACTACTTTTACCTGGTCAGCGTCGTTACTTAACATATCTGAACCGAGGGAGGTTTTTTTGTCTTTTGGAAAGGCTGTACTGGTTAAGTAAGCCAGCTTAATACTCGTCCCATCATTATCGTCTTTTTTTGATTCGGTTTGTTTGTTGTAATAAGTAGCGACGAAGTCTGAACCATCTCCGGTGGTTGTGACCCACGGCGTGTCGCATTCGTAACTGGAGGTGATGTCGTTGTTGATGCGGAAATCAGAAGTATTTCCACCAGGACCACTTTGAGCAGTTCCTAAATTTTCTTCATCTTGAGAAACACCATTTTTAAACAAACGTGCAAAAATATTATTGCCACCATAAATTAGATCTCGCTGCCCATCTTGCCAAGTTAAAAGAACATTATTATTGCTATTATTGTTATTTACAATAATCGAAGGATAGTAACAATTTTCAGCATCATTAAAATCAAGTTGTTCTGTATCATCTGTGATAGGGCTACCACTTGAATTATAGACACGGCCAACAATATCAAAAAATGTCGGACCTTCGTGTGACCAAGCAATATAAAATTTATTATTGTCATCAACTGCAATTGTGGATTGTTCCTGATCATTATCAGCTCCTACACTCCAACTGTTAACCTTGAATTCAGCCGTAGCAGCTTCCACTTTAGATGTTAACCCCCAGAGAAAAAATACTGCAATTACTAATCCCAAGGTTACTCCTAACTTAATTAAAAAGCTAGACAAATTATTAATGTCCTTTTTTCTTAAGTTAATATTAAAACAAGTTTTTGTTTTCATATTCATATTAATTATTATTTTTAATAATATAACATTAAAATAATTCAATTCTTGACTTTTAATTACTTTTATGCTATATTACTATCCTGAGTAAAAATCCAATCGGAACGCAAAACCTAATTTAACAATTTATGCACGGAGGTGCAAACAATGAGGAATATAACCCTAATATTCTTATTGGTAACGGCTATTTCAACATTCGCCGATACCGATGATTGGGACTGGGGAACTCCTGATATCATGCCGGGCGTAAATACCGCTAGCGGCGATTATCCTGGGGCCTTTGGCGACGACGGAGATCTATTTAAAATAAGAGCATACCAACTTGTCATCCATAATTGTACCAGTTACGATCCTCCGAATTGGTCTTCAACAGAAGACTCAACAACCGGTTTAGAAAACGGGGTCATTAACGGCACCACGATTAGCCCGGATAAAACAGAGGGTTTCACGTGGATAGATAATGCCTTACGCCGACTTAGTTCCCCTAACGGTGAAGACTGGACGATTGAAGAAGAACTGACTGCGTGGGACATGGATGGCAAAACCATTGTCGATCTCGACTGCGCTTATAATGCTGCAGGGAAACCTCTCTACGGCGGTTATAGTCTGGGAGGTGCTAATTACGAGATCTGGTATGATACTGAACCATACGATAGTCCCACAAAAATTAACAGCCTCGGATCGAAATGCATGGTCAGCGTAAGCTATGGCGGCACATATCTTGTCACCGGAGATGCAGCCGATCTTTACGAAAGCACTGGCAGTGGTGGCTCATGGTCATCACCAAACCCAATCACCGCATTAAACTCCGGGCAACCCGAGAAATTTCCAACGTTAGGTGAATTTGATGGTGATAATATTATCGCCTTCACAAGACCTGGCAATGGAGATGATATCTACTACGCTTTCAACGGCGAGGTAAATATTGAATCCACTTCTCTCGGCACCATCAAGGCAACGTTTAAGTAACAATCGCTCGCCTCGAAGAACGGCCGACAACATCAGTATTTTGCTCTGACAACTATTTATAGCTGTCGGAAATAAATCTGAGTTGGCCGTTTTTTCACGCCTAATTTCCTTTGGCCACGCCGAATGGCTGTGGTTTGATTAAAAGTACGGGAAATGTCATTGCGAGTGACTTTTTACTTTGGAGCTTCCGGCCAAAATTCTGAAACCGTAAATTTTCTCCCATAAATATCCTTATTCTGATCCTCCGCTCGATCATCCGTCCAAGTAAACATCACACTACTATTCGTTGCAATCGCAGCTTGTGGCTCAGTGGAATGAGCTGAATCTTCACTCTTATGAGTTCCCTTTTGATCAATCCGCAAAACTCCCGAAGAAGATCGCTCTAAACTACCTGTTGAAATTTTATAACCAACTGCTTTGACATCTATATCCCCCACAATACTTCCACTCTCTTCTTGCCAAGTTATAATAATATCATTTTGAGATTTCCCAGATGCCTCTGAACTAAAATGATAACGCACTGCAATGTGTGGATTGCGTTGAATCAAATCATTATCTCCAGCAATAGATATAGGAGAAGAGTTAATTGTCTTAAGTATACTTCCTTCATCTATTTTCAAAACTCTCAAATAAACATTCGCCTTACCTTCTTGATGACCTATCTTATGTGACCAAGTAACCAAAAATTGATTCGTGACCGGTTCAAAAACAACGATCGGCCGACTGAAAGTAGCACGCTTACTATCATTAGTGATTCCATCCAAACGCTCATCCGTTCCCGCACCCAAAGGCAAAGCCCGACCATCTTTATCTGCTAAACGTGCAAAAAGTCTGCGTTTATTATTCATACTCTTATCCGTCCAAACCGTCACCGTTCTACCACTTGCATCTGCTGCCACAGTTGGATTTTCACTCTCATTCCCCTGGTTAATATCAGTACGGTTGGGATAAGCCGCAAAACCGGCCTTGCCAGAAAAATTATCTGTAACTGAGATCCGACCGTCATCTAATGAATATTTATCACTTCCCTCTTCCTCCGTTGTAGTTCCCTGTCCAGCACCACCAGCCCAATCATCCTGCTGCCAAACTCCTGAAAAACCAGAAGCTGCTTTGGTCTGATCCCAAGGCCAAAGAACATCTTGCGGGATAATCAATTGTAAAATAAAAACAGCCGCAATCACAATTCCAATGCTGTAAATTGGATTTAGCTGTTTAACAAAACTTAGAGTTTTTTGAAGACCTGCTTTAACTCCATAAGCAATTTTCCCGAAAAATCCTTTTGGCTTCGCTTTAGTCTTACCAAAAATCTGCTTAAGGATAAGGTCGTCTCCCCGCTTCCGCGGGGACAAGCTTTTATTTTTCATGTTTATTTTTTAGTTTTTATATTTATTTCTTGCCCCGCCTTCTTGCCACGCCGAATGGCTGTGGTTATGGCGGGGTTGTTATTTTAATTTTTATTATTTGTTTTTTGTTTGCCTCTAGCTTTCATTAGCCAAGACTTGCCCCTTTAGGTCAAACTACAGAATTTATTGAGGGTTAAGTCATTATAGCATAAAAAATGGGGTGGGTCAAGGGGAATAGCTATAAAACAAGCCTTTACTATCATCAATCATGTCAAATGACGATCAATGATTTTATCAGAAATATCCCAAAATGATTTTTTAGTTTTGGATATTTTGTATTTTTTTACATTCTCAACAGCAAGTTTTGAATAATTATTTAACAAATTAGAATTAAATATTAAAGAATTAATTTTATTTGCTAAATCTTCATGATCGCCACCTTTAAACATTATTCCCGATTTTCCGATTACGTCTTTTGTACCACCAATATCAGAATAAATTACAGGCAATCCATATGATTGAGCCTCAACGGCAGTTAAGCAAAAAGCTTCGATTATTTTTGTAGATACAACTAATGTGTCAAAATCTTTAAAATATTCCCACAACCTAGATCTTTTCTGAAATGGAATAAATTTTACTCTATTTATTAAGATAAGTTCTTTTGTTAACTGCTTTAGCTTTTTTAACTGATCACCACTGCCAATAATTGTTAGCTTGGCTCGTCTATCAAGCAAAGTTAGAGATTTGATTATCGTGTCTACTCCCTTATTTTCACTTAGCCTCCCAGCATACAAAATATTATATTCCTTGCTAGACCAATTTTTCTTTGAATTTGCTTGATTACATAATTCATCTGGTATCCCCCACGGTATAATTATTTTTTTCTTAGAAACATCAAATATTTTTTCATAATCTTTGTACATACTCATAGTAGAAAATATAACTTTATTTGCTGAATTTATGACTTTAGTTACATTGTTTTGATGAAATTTACTGTTTATTGCAAATTCAACACCCGTGCCATGACAGATAGCAATTTTGGGTAAATTAATTTTACTTAAAGCAACAGCCATACCAAAACTGAGGTGCTGGATGTGTATTATATCAGGATTAAATTCTGCCATATGTTTCATAACCTCCTTAGATATTGCATCAACGTAATTATCAAATTTTTTTTGATCCGTTTCTTTTTTAATCTTTAATATACAGACATTTTCTATTTTTGACCAATCTTTGCTTATACCAGAATTTAGAGCTAGAAATCTAACTTTATTATTTTTTGGTAGGTTACTATATAAACCATCACATAGAGTGAAACTACCACTTGATGGAGCAAAAGGTAAATCAATCCCAGTTAAAATTTTCATCTTTTTATTTAAAATCTTTATATGCCAAAGATGGTCTAGGACCATCACTATTTTGATATTTTCCATTATATAAAACAATTTTTCCTTTCGGTTTCCAAAAACTAACCTGAGCAATTAACATGCCTGGATATAATTTTATCGGAAGCGTAGAGAATAACTGTAAAGTAGATTTTCCATATGATCCTATATCAATCAAATTTGCAGTTACATGGACAAACAAACCCATTCTTGCTATTCCTGATTTAGCATGAATAATAGGCACATAAAAATTGCTGCCTATTTTTTCCGTAGTTTCGCCTAACAAAAAAGTTCCTGGCTTCATTAAATAGCCTTTTTCAAAAATTACAATTTTTTTAAAGTTTGCTTTTTTCTTTGGATCTAAAGTTTTAGATGTATACTGAATTAGATTTTTACCCAACCTTAAATCATAAGAATTTGTAGTAATTCTATTTAAGTTAAAAGGGTTAATCCTAATCTTATTTTTACCCACTTCTTTTTGTATTTTATTTCCCGTAAGAATCATAACGATTATTAATATTTAAAAGAGATTCCTGCGGCTTATTGTATTTACCATGATTACCGCAATACCTAGTAATACTTCCTTTATTACTCCAAAATGAGACTTGCCCTATCATCATCTCAGGGTAAACCATTAAAGGCTTCAAAGCTACCATCTCTAATGTCCACTGGTGGTTAGACGTAGTATGCCCTAAATTAGCAGAAATTTGCAAAAAAAGCCCTAATCTACCCACAGAGCTTCTACCAATAAGCGACATGGCATATTTTTGACTGCCGATAGTTTCAAAGGTATGACCTAAATACATTTGATTAGGTTCTAAACGATATCCTTTTTCTGGCATCTTGATTTCTTTAAAAATGCTACATTCCCCGTCAAATTGCTTAAAAATCTTTAACTTATTTCCTAATCGATAATTATAACTATTGGGATTAATTTGACTTTCATTAAAAGGAGAAATATTAATGTTCTCTTTTTTAATTTCTTTTTTAATTTCACTGCCAGTTAAAATCATACTATTAAATAAGTTTTGTAGTTATAAAATCTCTCAATAATATTATTTTCTTACAATCTAAATTATTATCTACGTTGAACACATTGTCAAAAAGATAAGAGGTTGTTAATATTGTAACTTTTTTATTCCTCAATGATTTTTCGTCATATTTGCTAATGCAGAAAAAGTTTTTCACTTCACAATCAAGTTTGCCAATTATTTTATTAAAATTCGTATAGTGCATTTTAAAAATTACTAGATAATTATCAAACGGCATAATTTTATAAGACTTTTCCGACGTGAACCAACCTGGATGAAATACATCCCTTAAACAAGTATAATTTATCAGGCATATATCTATCCGATAATGTTGTTGCAATTTATCAATTATATAATCAGTTAATGATTTTCTATTTGTAAATTTTAAGCAGAATGGTTCGCTAACCAAAAATAATTTTTTACGTAAAGTTGTATGATATTTTTTTAAATAATGGTTTAAAAATGATAATTCTGAAGTTTTGAATAATTTGCTTTGATCACTTATTTTTTCAATAATACATTCAATTTTATTTTTCTCTATTATTGACATCTTAACAACCCCCTTTCCATCTTCTGGAGGTTTAATTATTAAAGTTTTATTGATAAATTTTGGCTTGAAGCAAGAATGGCAGTGACTAGAAATAATAGCATTAAATTCTTTAAATTCCTTAACTAAAGCTTTATCATATGCTACACCCGAATGGCTAAGCAAATAAAGAAAATCTACTTTATTTTTCAATTTTGATATTTCTTTTTTTAATACTGCATACGGATCATGGATTGTTAAATCTTTCCTTTTCGCAATTTCTATCGCATTAAATGCTTCTGGTGACATAATACCAATAAATCCAAATCTATACCCCCTTTTCTTTATTACCACACTAGGCTTAAAAACTAATTTATTTGATTCACAAATATTAGCATTAATAATATTTATTTTTAATTTTGATTTGTTTATTTTTAAACTTTCTTCAAAACCATGATTGCCCGGAATGATAATATCATAAAGCTTATTAACAAGTTTTTTTTCAGGAACACCTTTAAATAAATTAAAGAACGGCGATCCCTCAAAAAAATCTCCTAAATCAATTAATATTGCATTTTTATTTTTATTTTCTGCTAATTTTTCAAATAAATCTATTGCAGTGGGAATATTTGAATGCAAATCAGCTGTGCAATATATTGAAATCATATTGTTCTTAGTCGTTATCATATTTTTTTTAAAAAAAAGAGGGACGCTCTCCTTATAACGTCCCCCACACATTGCGCCTTAAAAAATCTACGAAATAAAATCAAGCGCGTGTTGGTGAAATTTACGCCGAAAATCGTTAAATTCCTCTGAGTCATAACTCTCTCTGTAAAAGTGGACACTATTAGTCAATAATGTCATCGTTAATTGAGCTTGGGGATCTATCCATAACGATGTTCCGGTAAAACCTGTGTGTCCAAATGAACTGTTAGAGAGCGGATTACCAGAGCAACTGTTGTCTTTAGAATGCAACTTCCAGCCAAGCCCTCTCCGCTCGCCATTAAATTCAGCTTGCGGTGAAATCATTTGCTCAATGATTTGCGGAGAAAGAAAAGTTTCATTAAGAAACATTTCCCCTAGAAATGCTACTCCCTGAGCAGTACCAAACAAGCCAGCATTGCCAGCTATACCACCATGTAAGGCGATTGCATTTCCATCATGGACAACACCAGGGGTTAGAGCCCCACGATTCGGCCTAGCATAGGTAGTTACAGCTATCCTGTCTTTATGCTTAATAGGCGGTTTAAAAAGAACATCCTGCCATTGCAACGGCTTAAAAAGAACATCATCGAGAATCTTGTCTAAGCGGCTGCCTGTTATTTCTTCCATTGCGTAACCAAGCAGCATAAAGCCTAAACAACTATATACCACCTTTGACCCTGGTGAATAAATAAGCGGGGTGCTGAACAATTTATTCACCACTACCGTTCGTCTTTTATTCCACTCTCGTCCTTCGTAAAGATTGAAACTGGCAGGCAGACCGCTGGAGTGGGTTAATAGTTGACGGAAGCTTACTTTCTTTTTTTCACCACACTTGAATTCAGGAACAACCGTTGAAACAGGATCATCTAAGCCGATTTGGCCCGATTCAACCATTTTCATAAAAACAGTTGCAACAAAAACCTTTGTTAGCGATGCTAAGTCAAACATTGAATCCGACTTTGCTTCACTCCCTTTTTTCTCAGGGTCAAGCAGCCCAACAGCGGTTTCAAACACTACCTTTTGACTATGCACTATTCGTGCCACAGCCGCAGTATATAACCGACTTTCTACCCCCTTATCTAGAATCGCCTGGATTTGATTCATGGGATCTCCTTTATTTTTTTTCTTTTTATTTTAGCATTTAAATTAGATAATTTTTTTTCAATATTTTCATAACCTCTATCGATTTGAAAAATATTATTAATTATAGTTGTGCCTTCTGCTGCTAATGCAGCCAGTATCAATGATGCACCTCCTCGTATATCATTACTGATAACATTTGCGGATTTAAATCTGATGCCGCCGTTTATAATCGCCTTTGTATCATTAATCGTTCTTATTTTTGCACCCATAGTTTTAAGTTGAGGGATAAAATTAGAATGCCTTTCGGGATTAATTTCATCTTCAATTATACTTTTCCCTTTTACAGTACATAATAAGGCGGCTAATATTGGCTCAAAATCAGCATCAATACACGGTGCCTTTAATCCTGACATTACTTTTATTGGCTTTAAATTGTTGCTAAATAGCGTTGTTATACTTGTATTTTTTACTTCGTATTTAAATCCAATTTCAGACAATTTATCTAAGAAAGGATCAATATCATCAATATTTATATTCCTTACGGTGACTTTCCCATTTGTTATTAAGCCAATACTTAACAAAGTTGCTACTTCAATTTTGTCTGGGATAATTGAAAATTTATTTATTTTTAAGTTTCTTACACCTGTTATGATTATAGCACTGTTTTTTCTTTTAATATTCGATCCTGCTCTTTTTAAAAAATTAATTAGACAATTTGTTTCTGGACTGTAATTAGCGTTAATTATTTTTACAGTTTCTTTCTTCTTTAAGACTGAAGCTAAAATAATATTGATAGTAGCACCTCGGCTAGGAAAAGGAAGGGTTATTTCTAGCTTTTTTCTATTTGTATCATTTAATATCCCAGCAATTGTTTTATCAGTAATATTAAAACCTACACCAATTTTCTTTAAAGATTTTATATGTAAATCCATTGGCCTGTTACCAATATCACATCCACCTGGATACGGTATAATAGCTTCTCCCAATTTAGATATCAACGATCCTAATAAATAATAAGAACCTCGTATTTGACTTCCTAAATTATATGGAACATGTGGATTATTAATACCACTTGGGTCAATCAATACCTTGTTCGGATTTATATATCTAATGTCAGCACCAATTTTTTTAAGAATCTGCAAAAAGCATTTTATGTCTTCAATCTTGGGCAAATTATCAATTGTCACTTTCTCAGACAATAAAATTGTAGCTGCTAATATTGGGAACGAAGCATTCTTCGACCCTCCTGCTTCTATCTTCCCGGATAGCTTCTCTCCTCCTTTTATTTCAAAACAGTGAGGCATATTATATACTTTCTTCTTAATATACAAATAACTTCGATTGGTAAAATTACAATATAACCACTATCGCTTCTAAACGTCCACTCAAAGAATAATTGCAATTTAACAGGGGGATAAATACACTTTTATTATAACAAATTTATCATACTAAAAAAATAGAGCTTTTATTATATCTAACTCAACAATCACGCTCTAACTGGTATGATTTTTATTAATTTACTCCCCCTATTAAATATTCTTTTATCAACTCAATCTTCTCACAATCAGCCTTTCTTTTATTCCTCTTAGAATCCAAAGAGAGTTTTTCATAAAACTGCAGGTGTTGCTGTGAAGAAAGCTCCTTGAACTTCACCTTTTCCATCTCTACCTCTTTCAAATTTTTACAATCAATCAAAGACTCAACTTCGTTCTCAAGATCAAAACCAACCACCTCCCCCTCTTTACTAAACTCACACTGAGAATTATTTTTGAGAATAAAATCTGCTTTTTTCATTTTTGAAACAAATTCATTCCATCTATCCTTCACAAACTGATCTGGCAGAATTAGATCTAAATCATTTGCCCGAAGGTCTTTATTTAGTTTTAGAGATAAACCAAAAGAACCATAGACTATTGGGGTGATTTTAAATTCATTTAAAATCTTAATTGTTTTTAGCAGAATTTTTAGTTTGTGCTTCATTAATCTACCCTAAAAATAAAATTGGAAATCACTCCCGATACCCCTCCGCCTGCATCTCAAACAACCGTGAATATTTCCCTTTCTTCTTCAACAACTCCCGATGACTACCATCTTGAATTAATTTCCCCTTATCAATCACCACAATCCGATCTGCCATTCTCACCGCCGAGAAACGATGCGAAGCTAACAAAGTGATTTTCCCCTTAGTCCATTTTTTAAACTAATTTTATGTTTTTTTTAAAATCAACTTTTTCCTTAGATACAAAAAATATCGGCTGTAAAGTCTGAACGGAATTATTGGAAAAAGGCGAATCAATCTTCTGCCAATATTCCGCTTGGAAATTTACGGGAATTTGAGGCTTAAGAGGTATATTAAACCCATTAGTAAAATTTATACGGAAGTCACTTCGCTGACCAAAATATTTTTGGCCAGTTTTTTTATCTTTTTTATCCAGAGAAGCATATTGAGCATCAAAATCTACCCAACCAAATGGTTTAATATAAACACTAGCCCAGCCATGTTCTGCTATTTCATTCTCAGCTGGGAAAATTACAAAACCCGTTTGGTCTCTACTAGGGATATCTAAGATTCTTAGCATAGTCACTAACAGACTAGAATACTCTCCACAATCACCCCTTAATTGATTTAATTTTAAATTCTTAACGCCTCTTTTCTTCACTGGATAACAATATTCAAAATTATCGGCAACGAAATTGAAAGTTTTCTTTATCTTTTCATAGAGTGACTTTTGATCTTGAGTAATTGCTACTGTCTTACTCTTAACATCTAACGTTTGTTCAAGGAAATTTTCATTTTTTAAAAAACGCTTTAATTTTTTATCTTCCAAGGGAACTTGCTTTTCATATTGTAAGTTTGATTTTTTTTGAGATAAATCAACCAGAACTTTAAAATTCAGATTGATCTTTTGAAAATTTTTGAAATTAAAGTAAAGGATCTCATTTCCCTGCTCATCTTTATAGCTACAATTTGGATTGGGAGAAATAATAAATTTATCTATTTTTTGATAGGTATTATCTACTGGTTTTGCTAACCAGATTCTTAATTCATTATTTTTAGTTTTTGAAATAAACTGTGCAGAATATTGCACACTAAATTTTCTATTTTTATAATTCATAAGTCCATTTAATTACAAGCTTTGCGGACTTTAATCTTTCTTTTAATGTTATTTTTTGCATAATTAAACTAATATGAAGTCTCTATTTTCTGCTCTTTTTTAAATCTTTCAATCGCAAGTTGGATTAATTTGTCTATAAGCTCAGTATAACTAACCCCGCTTACCTCCCACAGCTTTGGATACATACTGATTTTAGTAAAACCTGGAATCGTGTTTATCTCATTAACAATTACTTCACCATCATCTTTCAAGAAAAAATCAACCCTCCCCATCCCCTCACAAGCCAAAACTTTAAACGTCTCTGTTGCAAGCTTTTTGATTTTATTTTTCAATTCACCAGAAATCTCCGCAGGGACTTTTAAAACCGCACCATCCTCATCAAGATACTTAGCTTCATAAGAATAAAAATCATGCTTAGGGACAACCTCCCCCAGCTCAGAAGCAATAGGTTTTTTATTTCCCAAAACCGCGCATTCAATCTCCCGCCCTGGGATATATTCTTCAATCAAAATTTTTGTGTCATACTTAAAAGCATCCTTAATTGCTTTCAGGTAATCTCTTGGATTATCAACCTTGCTAATGCCAACCGATGAACCCAGATTCGCCGGTTTGATAAAACAAGGAATCCCAATTTTATTTTTAACATCATCATAATCAGGAAGATCATCGTCTGATTCTAGGACAATAAATTTACCGATCGGTAAACCGGCATCTCGCAACAATCTTTTCATTACATCTTTATCCATTCCTACTGCCGAGCCAAGCACGGAAGCTCCCACAAAAGGAATATTCGCAAGCTTTAATAACCCTTGGATAGTCCCATCTTCACCAAAAGAACCATGTAAAATTGGGAAAATGACATCAAACTTTTGCAAACATTCAAAATCCGTACTTAATGACCATTTGCCTGATTTATCAATACTGATAAGAACAGGGTTATATTTGTCCTTGTTAATCGCTTTAAAAATATTCTTGGCTGATTGCAGAGAAACCTCATGCTCAGCTGATTTTCCGCCAGATAGAATCCCAACATTGATTTTTTTGTTCATAAAATTTAATTAATTATCACTCCCATCTTAACACCCCTAAACCCTTAGCTCAATTGACGAAACAGCCAATCTATGCTAAAATAAAGAGACAAGGGGGATTATCCCCAAATTTGGGTTGACATAAAAAATCAACTTGCTATACTGACTTGTAATTTCAAATGTCAAATTGTAAATGCTAAATTTTAAAAGACAAATTTGACGTTTAACATTTAATATTTGAAATATCAGCAATGGAATTAACCCCAAAACAACAAGTTAAACAAGCAATCGAGAAAGCTCAGAATATTCTCATTGTAACCCACTCAAATCCAGACGGAGATGCTCTAGGATCGTCTTTGGCGATGCATTTTTTACTTCAAAAGCTAGAAAAGAAATCTACAATTGTAAATTTTGATCCAAGTCCGGATAGTCTAAACTTCCTCCCCTTACATCATATTAAAAAAAACCTAGAAGGACTATCTGATTTTTTTATTACAGTTGACGTTGGAAAAACAGCGATTGATAAACTACGCTATAATATTAAAGGCGAAGAATTAAATATCGTTCTCACTCCAAAAGACGGGAAAATAGACGAAGAAAAAATTAAACTTAAACAAGGAAAACCTAAATTTGATTTAGTGATCATCCTTGATGCTGCAAATATTGAGCAACTCGGTAAAGTTTATGATCAAAACACCGAATTGTTTTTTGACCTCCCAACTATTAATATCGATCACCACACTTCTAATGAATATTTCGGCAAAATCAACTTGGTAGATATGACTGCAACATCAACTTGCGAAATTCTGACCTCGATTTTTGAATCCTTTGGAGATAAAATGATTAATGAAACAATCGCAACATGTCTTTTAACCGGGATTATCACAGATACCGGAAGCTTCCAAAACACCAACACCACACCAAAATCATTAAGTGTTGCTGCGCAATTAATCGGATTTGGTGCTCAACAACAAGAAATTATCCGAAACATTTTTAAAACCAAGCCGCTCTCAATGTTAAAGCTTTGGGGTAAGGCATTAAATAGAATCCAGTACGATCCAAAGAGTAGCCTTGTTTGGTCAACTGTTAGCCAGGCAGATTTCAAAGAAACTGGCGCATCCAAAGATGACACGGGTGGATTAATTAATGATCTTATGAGTAGCGCACCGGACACTGATATTGTAATGCTATTATCCGAGAAAGAACCACGCACGATTCATGGAAGTGTTCGAACTCGCAAGGGAATAGATGCAACAAAAATCGCAGGATTATTTGGTGGTGGAGGACATGTTGGTGCCGCTGGTTTCTTATTACAAAATAAAGATCTAGCCGAAGCAGAAAAATTCGTTTTAAACCAAATTCAAACTTATAAACAAAGGAAAATTTCGGATGGAAAGGTGAAATAGGGAAATGTTAGATGTTAGATGTAATACCTACACTCAAAACTTATTACCCGTTATCCAATCAAAAAAACACCGTCATAAGAAGGTGCTTTTTTATTTTGATCCCCGCCTCCGCGGGAACAGGTTTTTAGGTAGTATTTTTCACAACTTTCTTCGGGGTCTCTTTTGGTTGTTCGTCCTTAGTCGTTTTTTCCTGTTCCGATCTCTTGATAAATCCCATCAACCGGCTTTTTTTGCGATCAGCATTCTTCTTATGAATAATATTGCTTTTAGCCGCTTTATCAATAGCTTTTTGAGCATTAGGAAGCTCTTTTTTAGCATCATCAAACTTACCTTCTTTTACAAATTCTCGGATACTTTTAACAATGGTTTTTACCTTGTTCTTAATACGTAAATTTTGCGTGGTCTTGCGACGATCACGTCTTAATCTCTTTTTTGCATTTGGTAGAATTGGCATCTTTTTCTCCCGTGGTTAGAGTTATCCGCCAGAGGCGGATCCGCCTTTGGCGGAAAAAATAATTACTCCCTCCAACCTCATTGTAAATTAAATATTTTATTAAATCAAGCGCCCGATTATAAAATTGAGGTTAACATATCTAATGCCACCTCAGGCTTAATTTTACCTCTTTTAATTCTTTCATCTAGTTCTGCAAGCTTACGATAAATTATTTTCAATCTATCTAAATCAAACAATCGAGATTGCTCTAGAGTTTTTTTAACAACATAAGGGTGTAGCCCTGTTTGTTTTTGAACTTCAGGTTGCGATACTCCCCTATCACTTAAATCTTTAACTTGAATTAAATTTCTGAGCTGAAGAGCGATCATCCCCAAAAGATACTCTGGAGAAAAACCTAACCCAGAAAAATCATGTAAAATTTTTAACACTCGGCTCTTGTCTCGCCTGCCAAAAGCATCCGTTAATTCAAAAACATTATCATCAATTTTTGCCTTAACCAATAATTCAACATCCTCAACTTTAATTTTTTCATCAGAGCAATAAGCAATTAATTTATCAATTTCATTACTTAATTGCCATAAATCATTCCCAACAAAAACAGCCAGCTTGTTAATTGCCGCTTGATCAATGTCTCCCTCCCGGCTAATAACTTCATTTTGGATCCAAGCATTGAGTTTAAAATTCTCGGGTAATTTAAATTCCTGTGCTTGGGCTTCATTTTTAAGTTTTTTAGATATTTTCAATCTTTGATCCGGAAGACCAGCTTCATAAAAAACCAAAATAATCCCCTCTGGAATATTTTCTAATTCAGGAATAATTTTATCAAATAATTGCTTGTCTTTGTTTGCTAAAAGATTTTTAATAATCACCAATCGCTTATCCCCTAAGAAAGACACAGTTTCAAGCTCTCTTTTAAGTGACACAATATCTAAATTATCCCCATCCAATTCAATCAAATTAACCCCCGATTCATCTTTTTCCAAAAACCGCTCTTTTAATTTGGAGAGTTTTTTTTGAGAATCGTATGTATTTTCACCGTACAAAAATATAAGCATGGATAATAATTGATAATTGTCAATTGATAATTATTTCTGACACTTCGAACAATAATGCGTTCCTCGCTGCCCCACCACAATCCGTTTAATCTTTGTTTTGCATTTTTTGCAGGGCTCCCCAGTCAGCCGATAAACTCGAATTAAATCCTGAAACCGTCCTTTCTCACCTGTTACATCCCGAAAATCAGAAGTACTCGTCCCACGATATTTAATTCCTTTTGTAAGAATTTTTTTAATCGAAGTATAAAGTTTTTTTAATTCAGCTTCTTTCAATCGATGAGTTTTGCGAGTCGGTTTTATTTTAGCATCAAATAAAATTTCATCAGCATAAATATTTCCAATTCCTGCCAAAACAGTTTGATCAAGCAAAACTTGTTTAATCTGTCGCGCATTGCAATGCGCGACTACAGTTTTTTTGAAAACCTCATAACTAAAAGACTTTTTTAACGGCTCAGGGCCAAGCTTTTTCGCTTCAAAAAAATCTTTTAATTGGTTTTTGGAAATTATTTCTACGGTTCCAAACTTACGCAAATCAGAAAAGGCCAATTCATACTTATTGCTAAACTTTAATTTAAAATGAACATATTGATTATAAGGGTCTTTTAAAGCCTTGTCATATTTCTTCTTATCAAGCGGCCGGTAAAGCAAATGTCCTGTCATTCTAAGGTGAATTACTATTGCTGAATTATTATCTAGCTCAATCACAATATATTTAGCTCTGCGTTTCGCAGCAACTATTTTTGTATTTAAAAATTTTTGCTTTTTGCCCTTTAACTTTTGCCTTATTTTCCTATGATCACACCAAAAACCAACAATCTTTTTACCAATTATTTTTTTCCTTAGTCCTCTGACAATTGTTTCTACTTCTGGTAGTTCAGGCATGGGTTAATGGTTAATGAAACATTCTAGAATGAAATCGTTGGTCTGAAGCTCTGCTTCAGACCATGTTGCAGTTTTCTGCCAAAGTTTCTAAATCTTTAGCTTCGTCATAGTCCCCCAGTTTTCCCCCACTTTTAAATCCACTTCAAATTTCACGCGGGTTTCGACCACTCCTTCCATTACTTGTTTAACTAATTTTGCAGTTTGATTTAATTCTTTTTCTGGCACTTCTAATAATAGTTCATCATGAACTTGCAAGATCAATTTACTTTTAAGTTTTTGTTTTTTAAGTTGATAATCCAATTCAATCATTGCTAATTTGATAATATCAGCAGCACTTCCCTGAACCGGCATATTAATCGCCACTCTAAAACTGGCATTTTTGAGCATAGGTAATCTAGAATTAATATTTGGGAGATAACGCCTTCTGCCAAAAATCGTCTCTACATAACCTTGTTTTTGAGCTAATTCCTTAATTGAATTAATATATTCTTTGATTTTAGGAAAAGCCTTAAAATAATTATCAATTAATTCTTTTGCTTGACCAGGGTTAACATCAACCTGCTGAGAGAGGCCAAAAGCGCTTATCCCATACAGAATTCCAAAATTAACTATTTTAGCCTGACGACGCATATTTTTTGTAACTTCTTTATCGTCCACATCAAAAAGTTTCATTGCTGTTTTTGTATGAATGTCATCATGATTTTGAAAATTTTTGAGCATTGCTTTTTCTTGGGCAATTAAGGCAGCAACTCTTAATTCAATCTGAGAATAATCTGCTGCTAATAATTTATAACCCGTCTTGACTTTGAAGGCTTTACGAATTTTTTCACCAAGAACGGTTCGTACGGGAATGTTTTGCAAATTAGGTTCAGAAGAAGTTAGACGGCCGGTTCCCGCAATGGTTTGGTTAAAACTTGTGTGTAATCGTTTGGTTTTCGGGTTAATTAAAACTGGCAAGGCATCTAGGTAGGTTGATTTCAGTTTAGCTAACTCCCTATGTTCTGTAATTAATTTAACAATCGGATTATCTTCCTTAAGCTTATCTAATTCTGATGCAGCAGTAGAAAAACCCGTTTTAGTTTTTTTTATACCTTTCGTGCTAATTTTTAATTTATTAAATAAAATTTCTTTTAATTGCTTAGGCGAACGAACATTAAATTCTCCTCCCGCCAGATCATAAATTTTCTGTTCGAGCTTAATTAATTTTTGCCCACTATCTTTGGAAAGTTTTTCCAAAATTTTTGGATCTAATTCAATCCCTTTTTTTTCTAATACTGCCAGAATGTTAACTAAAGGCACCTCAATGTAATTAAAAATATCTTGAGGATTTTCGATTTGGTTAACTTTTTCTGCTGCTAGTTTAAGTTTATAATTTACAGAATCTAAATTAGATTTTTGGTGATCATTCTTGATATTCCCCAATTTTTTTTCTAAAACTTTCTTAAGTCTAAATGTAAAAACAGCGTCTTCTGCAGCGTAAAACGCTGCTTTTTTGATTGGAACTTGGGCAAAACTTAATTGGTTTTTTTTGTTATCACCGATTAACTCACTAATAGGTTGCATGTGATAACCAAGCTCAAGAAAAACAACATCGTCTAATTTGATTTGCCGGCTATCTGGGTCTAGAAGATATGCCGCGATAAGCGTATCAAAGTTGATTTTCCCAAACTCTGAATCGGGAAAATTATTCCGCCAAACTAAATTATCATATTTTAGATGATGACCGATCTTACCAATTTTTTCTGATTCAACAAATGGTTTTAATTTCTCAAAAACTTTTTGTTTATCTAATTGCTTGCCCATTAAATGACCGACAGGGATATAAAATCCTTTTTTTTCTTCAAAAGCAATCGCCACCCCAACCAGCTTGGCCTGCATTGCATCGACACTGGTTGTTTCCAAATCAATTACAAACTCATCTGGCTTTTTTAAATTTTTTATCAACTTATCTAACTTCTCATTGCTATCGACAATTTCGTATTTGAATTGTAGGGAACGCTCGCGAGCGCCCCCTACAGAATTATCATTTTTATTTTCCCCATCCCCAAAAAGTGTCCCTTGCTGCTTTTGCTGTGATTCCAGTTTAGGAATTTTACCGATCAAACTTCGAAACCCCAATTCCTGAAATATCTCAAGCACTTTATACGGATCAAAAGAGCCAAATTGAGATTCTTTTAGATTTAAATCCAAATCCATGTCTATTACAATTGTAGCTAGTCTTTGACTTAAAATCGCACTTTCTTCATCTTCGACAAGTTTATCTTTCACCTTTCCTGATATTTTTGAAACAGGTTTTTTTGCTTCTTTAAGAACGGTTTCTAATGTTTCATATTCTTGAAGTAAATCCACGGCGGTTTTCTCTCCAATTCCTTTAACTCCTGGAATATTATCAGAAGGATCTCCGCGCAGGGCTTTGTAATCAATAACTTGATCGGGCCTTAGATTTAATTTTTCTTTCACACCCTTAATATTATAAGTTACCGTGTCACTAAACCCGCGTCTCAAGGTAAATACTTTAATATTTTTGTCAACTAATTGTAAAATATCCAAATCCCCTGTCACAATCAAAACATTAAGATTTTTTTGTGCACCAAGCTTCGCCAAAGTTCCCACAATATCATCAGCTTCAAAGCCTTGTTCTTTGTAAATAGGAATTTCGAAAGCTTTAAGCACTTTTTCTGTCAAAGGAATTTGCTCATAGAGTTCATCGGGGGCTTTAACCCTGTGTGCTTTATATTTTTTATATTCTTTGTGTCGAAAAGTTTTTTTATCAACATCAAAAGCCGCGATCATATAATCTGGCTTGAGTTCTTTAATCGCATTTAAAAGCATTGCCGTAAAGCCATAAACTGCATTCGTCGGTTTACCTTCGCGATTACGCAAAGTCGGCGGGAGGGCATGAAAACCTCTGTGAATCAGAGCATTGCTATCGATTAAAACCAGTGTTTTTCGATCCCCGCTTCCGCGGGGACAAGTTTTGTTTTTAGACATTTTTTATAATTAAATCCATTTTCATTATATCATACCAAAGATTATCTCATTTCATTAAATCAACTGCCAAATCAATAAATTCATCCATATTTTCACTTTTTCGCCATAGAGGAAGTAATTTTTTTCTAAGCTCTTTATCAATTTCATAACCATCGTCACTCAACGGAGTGATGTCCCGAAATTCATCGTTTAAAATCACCGTCATCGCCTCTTTTAACCGACCGTGTTTTTCTTTGCCTAATTTATCCCAAACTTTCTCACCAAAATATTCAAAATACTGAAAATGCAAAAGCTCATGAATAAAGATTGCCACTTGAAAATCCAAATCACGCTTATGAGAAATCCAGATGCAACCTTTTTCATAATCATAAGGAAACCGAGGAAAACTTGTGATAAAACAAGTAAAAGCTTTCCGATAAATTGGTCGATTAGTCACTTTCTCCATTCGCTCAAAAATCTGATCCTGCTTTTTATCAAAACCTGACTGAGTTTTTTGAATATGCTTTTCGATCTCTAAATCAGAATAAAGTTTCTTTAAATAAGGCAAAAGAAATTTAAGTGCTTCTTTCTCAGTTTTGCCTGTTATTTTAGATCTTAAAGCCGGCTTGATTTGGGATTTCCAATCAAAGTTTATAGAATCACTATTACAGCCATCCCACCAATTCCAGGCATCTTCTCTAATATTCAATCTAATTTTAATTTTTGACATAATTAAACCTCAAACCCATCATATCCTAAATAATTTAAATAAAGAAATGCTATAATAGAGCTACTATGAAGATTATTCAAAAAAACAAAAAAGCTTATTTTGATTATAGAATCAAAGAAACCTTTGAAGCAGGTGTTGCGCTCTTAGGATGTGAGGTGAAATCCATAAAGAGCGGTGATATTAGCTTGAAAAGCAGTTTTGTGACCCTTAGCCAAGGCGAGGTTTGGTTATTAAACGCAAATATTCCTCTTTATAAACACGCTACTGATAAAAAAGATAAGGGGTACGATCCTCATAGAACAAGAAAACTCTTACTTCATCGGAGTGAAATTAAAAGATTAATTGGCAAAACTCAAGAAAAAGGAATCACCCTGATCCCATTAAAAATTTATCTTAAAAAAGGACGGATAAAAGTAGAGGTTGGGATTGGGGAAGGGAAAAAGAAACGCGACAAACGTCAAACGATTAAAGAGCGTGAGGATAAGCGAAAAATGGAAAGAGCAATTAGAAAAAAGTGACGGGATGTGGTAAAATGAACTTGGTAAAATAAAAAACTTTTTAATCCCGTCATCCCGAACTGACTACTGTCATCCTGAATTTATTTCAGGATCTCATTTCGTGATCTCATTGGGTTCGCTAGGTTAGACAGGAAACCCTGAAACAAGCATGCCCTGGTGAATATCAAGGTTCAGGGTGACATTCTTTACAAAATCATTAATCACTAACTTATGTCTACAGAAACAATTTTAGGAATAGTCCAAATCATTATTGCGATTTTATTAATCATAATCATTCTCGTTCAAAACAAAGGCGCGGGACTTGGTGGAGTTTTTGGTGGTGAAGGAAATGTCTACAAAAGCAAACAGGGAATGGGGAAATTCTTAACGGTCGGGACGATTGTGTTGGTGGTGATTTTTATTGGCTTGGCAATTGTGGGGATGTTTATAGTTTAAAGTTTAATTAAAATATTTTCAAATAAAAAACTCCTCGGGAATGAGGGGTTTTTTGATTTATCCAAAATTCAATTCTCACCGATTCTCATACAAATAAACAATCAACCTTCTTAACATCTCCCGCTTTAATTCACAATCATCATCGTGAGGAGTTAAAAAATTCCCAGTTAACTGATTATTTCTATGGAAACATCCCCCACCGCAAATATATTTCGCAAAACAATCCTGGCACTTTGGCATTGAGTTTACAGAAAGATTGCGGATTTGATTGAATCTTTTTTGGTTTAGACTTACGTTTTTATCTTTGACTGTTCCGATTTGGAAATAAGATTCTGGATTATCAACATTCTCAACACACTTTGCTAATTTACCGTCCCAGTTCACAAGAATCCGATTACTCCCGACCATTCCACAAAAGCAATCTGTCGGGTTATAGAGATAGGCAAAAGCAATACTTGAGATTCGACAACCTTTTTCTCTGACCGCTTTCACGGCTTCAAAAAAGCGTTTAACAAATTCCTTGGTCTTTACCTCTTTATGTCCACTCCTTTTTGCCCGGCCGTGAATCCGCGCCGGTTCAATCTGGAGATGCTTCACACCTAGATCTGCCAGATAACTTGCTGATTCTACTATTTTATCAATTCCTTTTTCAGTCACCACCATCTTTACCGCAAACCAAGCTCTTGCTTTCACTAGCCTTTTAATTGTATCTTTAACGTGAGGACTAGAAGGACCTCCACCTTTAAGAGGTCTCTGATGATTCTGAACTCCAGGTAGTCCATCAAGGGATAAACGGAAGATAAACTTATTCTTAATCAAAAAATCTAAGATTTTATCACTAACTACTCCATTTGTAGAAATAGTGAATCTTGCTTTTATTTTTCGCTTCTTGAGGTAATTAACAACTGCCTCAATTACTGGAAAATTCAAAGTTGGTTCTCCGCCAAAGAAGTGAATCCAGACTTTTTTGGAAGGAGAATGGTCTTCTTTTAATCTCTCCCGCAAAATAGTGAGCGCGGTCTCCTTCGTCATCATTCCCTTCCCCTCTCCATAACACCCATAACAATAAGTGCAGGCCATGTTACAGTTTTCGGTAACAGTTAAAAAGAGATTGGTCGGAGCATAAGTAGGCCGGTGAGGATCTTTGATGTACCCCTTCTTAAAAAAATCTTCTGCGATCCTAGGATCATCAAGTTTCTTTGAACTAAGTGGAACAACCTCTCTTTTGAAAGGTGAAAAAACCAAATATTTCCCACGATAAAAAATAGCTGGTAGGCCATACCAGAGTTTATCTTTCTTCTTTGATTTCACTAATATCTTTTCTTTCATTACTTCAATTAATACTAGCTTCCAGCTAGTTTAGCTTCACAACCAAACTCGCCTTCTTATCTGCAGGTTTTCTAACTTAAGACCCCACATCTTCTTCTACATACCCTTTTAAATAGGAGAGGGAAGAGTAACGAGTAACTTGAGCCCTAAAAGCAGCAACTATCAATATAACTCTTGCCACTACTCGGAACATTCCTCACATCAACTCCTCGATCAACTCCTCGATCAACTCCCACCTTTGAGAAATAAGCAGAAGCTAGCTTGCAAGGATTGGAATTTGGTTTTCCTTGAATGCCCTTTTGCATTGTAACTCCTTACTTTTTGTTATATTTATAAAGCAAAAACTTCCAAGTTCACTCTCACGCACAGCAACTATGAATAGTACTCTCTTTTCGATTCTCATTCACATCAACCCCCTGATTATTTTCTATCTTAAAAACCTTGCTTGTTTTTTTGAAATCCCATTGCTTTAATTTCGTCATTTTTACTCCTTAAATAAATCTCTCCATCAACAGACTTTTGTCTCGAACCCCGCAATTCCTGAATATCTCTTTCGAATGGGGGGGGGGAAGATCAAAGAAATCACTACAAACAGCAACTATGAATAGTGCTTACTTCTCGATCTTTGTTTACATCAATCCCTTGTTTATCTCCCACCTGTAAAAAATAAGCAGAAACTAATTTACAGGGATTTTTGGTTTTACCCACCGCTTCCGCGGTGGCAAGCTTTTTATTCCGCATTATAAACTCCTACTATTTAATTTTTCAACCTAGAAAACCCTAAGCATGTTTAATTTTAAACCAACCCCCCCTTCTTGTCAATATAATGTAGTATCAGATAATCACAAAATAGCCTATTGTAATAGGCTATAATACGGCATGAAGCTATAATGTTGATACAAATTTGACAACATCTTTAAAAAATGTATACTACAATTGAAAGTATTCTAATTTCAAACAATATGCAATTCAAAGAAATTCTTCAAGAATCAGGACTAAGCACACAAGAAATTAAGGTCTATCTTGCTGGATTGGAAAGTGGCCCAATTCTTGCTTCTAAGCTTGCTAAAAAAACCGGTTTCGGTCGCACAAATACTTATAGTATTTTAAAATCCCTTGAGCAAAAGGGATTGGTTAGCAAAGAAGGCATTGGTTATAGCATTCACTTCATCATGGAACCTCCTTCTAGATTAAAAGATCAACTGGAAAACAAAAAAGAGAAGGTTGAAACTCTAAAAAAAGAACTTGAAAAAATTCTACCCATGATTAAATTTACTAGGCCACCTTTTGAAACTGCTCCAAAAGTTAGAGTTTTTGAGGGAAAAGAAGGGATGAATAACATTGTCAGAGAAACCACTAAAGAACCAGTTAGAGAGATTATATCACTACTCGGGGGAAAGGAGTTTGAAAAAGTTTTAGATTTAACCGTACTTAAACATCACATTAAAACAAGGCAGAAGATGAAAATTAAAAACAGAACCTTGGTGAAAAAAAATACTCTACAAAATTTCCCCAGATCAAAAGATAGGGAAGAATTGCGTGAAACACGATTTATTCCGGCTGATCTTGATGTTGGAGTTACTATAATGATTTGGAATAATAATGTCGCCGTTATTTCTTCCCAGGAAGAAGATTTCGGTTTTATTATTGAAAGCCCCGTGTTCTCTCAGCTTTTTAAAAATTTCTTTGATATTTTTTGGAAAATGGGAGAGAAGGTGGGATAGAATTGAGGAATTTTATTGATAAAAGAAAAACGCCCGAGAAATTTCTCGGGCGTTTATTTGTTGCTTTTGCGTTGACTCTTCAACGCGTTTTTTTAGAATCAACCCTCTGTCCGTCGGATAATTTCGAGAATCATTTCGGGTAGACCCATTCTCTTGAGTTCCTCGGCGAAGGCAATTGGCGAGTCAGGAATTACTAAGCCCTCAAGCAGAGAATCGATTGTATAACTTAACTGCGGCGGAATGCCAACTGTCGGGTTAAGCGCTATCTCATGTTCAAGATAGTAATTCCCAAGTACCGAAGCGATATGATTTTCTTCTATCGCCGTGCGGAGTTTTTCGATACCGAAAGGTATCAATATTTTCTTAACCGCACAGAGCCAAGAGTCGGGAGTGTTTATATCTCCATCGCCTACTAAATTGCGATAGGGGCATCCGCCGCCGCAGAAATAACGAACCGAGCATTCCCGACATTTCATTCGGTCGTCCACACCAGACCAGCGTGCGATTAGATCTTCGCCAACCGGATGGCCAATGGCATCTCTGATTACAAATCCACCAGGATCCTCAGAGCGCTGTTGGACACGAAGACATGAGGTAGTCACACCATCATGCCCAGACATATATTGTCCTTCCAATAGCGACTTGCAAAAGTGGGTACCTGGCGTTAGCAGATTCATAAAGGGCGAGGATATAATGTAAATACCCCACTTCTTTGCTTCCACAACCGCTGCTTTAACCGCGTCGATATATCCCTTTACAGTCGGTAATTCTACAGATGACTCTCCCTTAATCGGAGAAACGGGTTCGAATTGGACGTATTTTACGCCAACGTTGGCCCAATATCTGATCAAACCGGCTAAATTATTCACATTATCTTTATGTACGGTAATGCGAATTTTGGACGGCCAGTTATTATCAGCAAAGTACTTCGCTACTTCCTCAACGCGCGGCTTAACACCGCCAGTAACCTTTCGGTTTGGATCGTCGAGCGGATTCTTAGTGTCAGCAGAAAGAAAGATATAAACTCCCTTACCTGCAAGCTTTTTGTAAACGTCCAGTTCCGCCGTGCCGTTGCTGATCGTAAACACGTAGGAACGTATTATCCGTTCCCGCAGATAGCCTAGTGCCGCATCGAATGCGGGTAGATTTAATGTCGGTTCACCACCAAAAAGTAACAGTGAGAGTTCGCGACATTCGTCAGGAACCAGTAGGCCTAACCGACGCCGGATGTCATCCGGTGTAACCATTTTATCTGACTGTTCAACATAACAGTAAGCACAGTCAAGGTTGCACTTGCCTGTTATCGAGAAAGCTACGTGAGACGGGACTTTAATTTTTTGATTACCCATAACCACACCTCCTGTTCCGTTAAGGGCTTTGGTTGATTTCTTATTTATTAATGACCATTCCGTAACCGGTCATTTTTGCCTAGGAGAACTCCTAGTAATTAATCTTAAATCAAAAACCCCTTACTGTCAATATAATATTGTTTCGATAACAAATAATAACACTGTTAATAAAGGATAAAAACAGACTAAAGATAAAATGTCCAACAGTATTTGACAAACTATAAAAAATAGCGTATATTATAATTGTAAATACTCTATAATTTAAAAATATGCAATTTGAAGAAATTCTCAAAAAAGCGGAACTAAACCAACAAGAAATTAAAGTTTATCTTGCCGGATTGGAAAGTGGTCCTGTCCTGGCTTCTAAACTCGCTAAAAAAACCGGCTTTAGCCGGACGAATACTTATAATATTTTAAAATCCCTTGAACAAAAGGGATTGGTAAACAAAGAAGGAATTGGTTATAGTATTCATTTTACAATGGAGCCTCCCTCCAGATTAAAAGAGCAGTTTGAACGTAAAAAAGAGGAAGCGTCTGTCCTAGAGAAAGAGCTTGAGAATATCCTACCAACAATTAAAATTGCAAGTTCGCCTATGGAAACTGCTCCCAAAATTAGAGTCTTTGAGGGAGAGAAAGCTATTGAAAATATTATAGAAGAAACCGTCGAAGAACCATGTGATGAAATTTTATCATTAGCGGGAGGAAAAGATTTCGAAAAAATTCTCGATGAAGCTTTTCTAAAAAGATATGTTGCAAAGAGAATTCACATGAAAATTAGAAATAGAACTCTCGCTAAAAAAAGAGGGTTAAAAGAATTCCCTCGCTCAAAAGACAAGGAAGAATTACGTCAAACCAGATTCCTTCCCTCAGACCTGGATATTAAAACCACCATGCTTATTTGGAACAACAAAGTTGGGATCATCTCTTCTCAAGAAGAAGACTTTGGATTTATTGTTGGAAGCCAAGAGTTCTCCCACTTCTTTAAAATCTTTTTTGAAACTTTCTGGAAGACGGGAGAATCTCCGCATCTTTCACATCAAATCCCCCAACCCTAGTCCTCCGAAGTTCCCAAACCATCGCTGGAAACCCAAGCCTCCTCCCTATCTCCTCCGCAATCGAACGAACATACGCCCCACTCCCCACTTTCATCTCTAAATCCAATAAATAGAAATCATCTTTTTTATAGGGAGGCTTTTTTAGTTTAATCCAAAAAATTTCCATCTCGCGCTTGGGGATTGTAATTTTATCACCACCACCTTTACGCGCAATTTTATAAAGCTTTTTACCGCCCACCTTAATTGCTGAATATAACGGAACTGGCAGAGAAACTGTGCCGGTAAGTTCTTCTAAAATCTTATTTATTTTTTCTGGAGACGGATTGCAATCCGTCTTTACCTCAATCACCTCTCCCTCTTGATCTGCCGTTGTTGTTTTCCTCCCAAGCAAAACCGTCGTTTCATAAACCTTGTCCAACTTAATAAATTCAGTTAATTTTTTCGTGCCTTTACCAACTCCAATGATCAATAATCCGGTCGCCAACGGATCCAAGGTCCCGGCATGACCAATTTTTTTTATCTCCAATTTCTTTCGTAAACGACGAATAACATCAAATGAGGTGATACCTTTTGGTTTATCAATTAAGAGAATTTGATCTATCACCATAATTAATAATTATTACTTCTTCTTCCCTCTCATCAATTTTTGCAACTTAAAAACCCCTTTACCAGAAACTGGCATGCGTTTTTTCTTTTTCTCACGTCTTCCCGCTTTTTTCAGAATCTCCTCCTCTAGTTTGTTGTGATTATTTTTAGACATTGCCCTCTTATCTTAGCAAATAAATCGCCAGATGTCTGATATTAGATATTTAGATGTAAAAATGTCTACTTAATACTCACTTCTGGTTGATTATAAGCTGTTTTTGGGCTAAAATAAGGATGCTTATCTAACCGGATAATCGCCCCCGTACCATGCGGTGCAGGGGAGGAAAGTCCGAGCACCAAGCCTCTTTTAGAGGTAATGGCAATTCGTAACACGAACCAATAATTTCTTTGTCTTCTTAAGAATAAAGAAAATTATTCGGGAAAGTGGCACAGAGACTATACCGCCCCGCTTTCAATAGCGGGGTAAGGGTGAAAAGAGTGGGGTAAGAGCCCACAGTTTAAGCTAGTGATAGCTTAAAATGCAAAACCCTGCCTGGTGTAAGGCCAAATAGGTTCCACCTTCATGGTGGGACGGGTTGGCTGCTTGACTCTGGCTGCGAAGTCAGAGCTAGATAGATGATTATCGCCTGCCTAAATTTTAGGTGGGTACAAAACTCGGCTTACAGGTTAGATAAGCATGAATGTCAAATGTAAAATAATTTGAATGTCTATTCTAAAAAAACTCAAAACCGTTATTGATGCAAGTGCGATTTTTGCAACTTGTTTTTTAATCAGCGATATTATCATGATCGCTGGTTCTTTTTTACTAGCTTATTGGCTCAGAGTCAATCTAGAAATCCGTATTATACCCTCCGCAATTAATTTTGAAGATTATATTCTGTATGTAGTCGGCATCACCGCCATTTGGATTTTAGTTTTCTGGATCACGGGCCTATATCACCCCCAATTAATTCGCTTGGGGACAGGCGGGCTTTATAAAATTATCGGGAGTAGTTCATTCGGAGCAACTTTAATTATTTTATATTTTTTCTTTAGCGAAGATCTTCCTTTCTCACGTCTGATTATTGTTTATGCCATTATTCTAAGCATCTTTTTTGTATTTGGCGGTAGATATACATTAAAATGGATTAGATCTATTGCCAGAAAACACGGCATAGACGCAAAAAGATTAGTAATTATAGGCAATGGGAAACAAACTGTTAAAGTCGTAAATGACCTAATAAATTCAAAAGTAGCGAGCGGTTTTGAGATTGTAGGGATAATCAGTGATTTAAAAAATAAACAAGTGATTACTGAAAATAACTTTAAATTCTTAGGATCACCTAAGCGATTGAAAAAAATTCTAGACCAAACAAAACCGGAAACCTTACTTTTTACTGCACCAAAAAAATCAAGCGATATTCTAAACTTGGCTGAGGTTTGCCATAAAAAAGCGATTGAATTTCGTTTTATTCCGGATACCCCGCGCCTCTTAGCACACTATTCAGTCGTAACCAATATTGATGGCATCCCAATTTTCGGAGTCAGAAGCGCTAGAATCTTAGGCTGGGGACGAGTTGCCAAAAGAATTTTTGATGTTCTAGTTTCAATTATAACGATTATTTTATTCTCACCATTTCTCTTGGCAATAGCAATAATTATCAAATCAGACGGAGGACCTATTTTATTCCAACAAGATAGAATCGGCCGAGATAATAAAACTTTTAAATTATATAAATTTCGTTCAATGCGCACTGACGCTGAAAAGTTTGCTAAATGGACAGTGAAGGATGATCCACGGATAACCAAGATTGGAAAAATTATTCGCAAAACTAGTATTGATGAATTACCTCAATTTTTTAATGTTCTAGAAGGAACAATGAGCATCGTCGGTCCCCGTCCAGAACAACCTCGATTTGTTAAAAAGTTTAAAAAAGAAATTCCCCGTTACACTTACAGACACCGCATAAAAGGTGGAATTACTGGTTGGGCTCAAGTAAATGGCTTAAGAGGAGATACCTCTATTGAAGAACGAGCAAAATATGACCTTTATTACATTGAAAACTGGACCATGCTTTCTGATGTCAAAATTATTCTAATGACAATTAGAACGGTTTTATTTAATCCGGGACACACAAATTAAAATGTCGGATGTAAGATGGCAGATGTTAGATGTAAGAGTAAAGGGCTTTACATCTGACATCAGACATCTAACATCTAACATCGATGAGAATTGCTTTTGTACATGATTGGTTAGTCAGCTTAGCCGGCAGTGAGCAGGTGTTTTTGGCAATGCATGAACTTTGGCCAGATGCTCCGGTTTATACTTCTGTTTATAAAAAAGAAAATTTCCCACAATTAAAAAATGTAAAAGTGACTCCGTCCTTTTTACAAAAAGTTCCTTTTGGTAAATCAAAACACCAAATGTTCCCCCATTTAAGAACAGTCGCTTTTGAGCAGTTTGACTTGAGTAAATACGATGTTGTGATCAGCGATGGACACGCCGAAGCCAAAGGGATAATTACAAAACCAGAAACAATTCATATTTCTTACTGCCATACCCCAATCCGTTATTACTGGAGCAATTATCATGAATATATTCAAAACCTAGAATACGGAATTTTAAATCCACTCGTAAAACTAGGTATGCCTTATTTAATAAATTACTTAAGAATATGGGATAAAGCGGCAGCTGACAGGGTTGATCACTTTATCGCTAATTCTGATTATATCGGCAAACGCATCCAAAAATATTACCGCAGAAATTCAACAACAATCTACCCACCAGTTAACACCGCCAAGTTCAAACCTGCCAAAAAAATTAAAAATTATTACTTTGCCTTTGGCAGATTAATTCCTTATAAACGTTTTGATTTAGTCGTAGAGGCGTTTAATGACCTAGGATTGCCACTAAAGATCGCAGGCACAGGTCCTGAATTAAAAAAACTAAAAAAAATGGCGAAGAAAAATATAGAATTTTTAGGATTTGTTTCAGATGCAAAACTAACAAAACTTTATGCCGAAGCTAAAGCGTACATCTTTCCTCAAGAAGAAGACTTTGGCATTACTCCGGTTGAGGCGATGGCATCAGGCAGACCTGTGATTGCCTATGGCAAAGGCGGCGCATTGGAGACCGTCAAAGAAGGCACAACGGGGGTTCTTTTTCATGAACAAACCGCCCAATGCCTGATCAATACCATCCGTAAGTTTGATGCTGATGTTTTTAACCCAATAAAGATTCGTCAACACGCTCTCGCTTTTGATAAAGCAGCTTTTCAGAAAAAGATTAAAAAATTTGTTGAAGAAAAAAGATTAACGAATGATAATTAAATGAAAATTGCCCTAGACATACGCTCACTAGCATGGACCAAAGAAAGAACTGGGATTGAAGAATATATCTATCAATTAGCTTGTTTGCTGCCACGAAAAGCTAAAAATGACCAGTTTATATTTTTTTATAATTCCAAAAAAGAACTCGGTCACTTAAAAAAACTGGGTGACCCATCGAATGTCTCTTTAATTAATTTGAGAAAAAATAATCGCTTACTCAATCTCCAATTTGCCCTTTTAAAACAACCTAAAATCGATAAGCTCTTAAAAGCAAAACCCGATCTAGTAATCATTCCCAGTTATCGTCCCGCTCCATTTTCCAAGGAAGTAAAAACAATCACAATTTTCCATGATTTGGCTTTTGAATATTTTCCTAAATTCAGTTCTCTTAGATTACGCATTTGGCATAAATATGTAAACATTGCAGGGCAAGCGAAGGATAGTGATCACATTATCGCTGTTTCGAGTTCCACTAAAAACGACATTATAAATCTCTATGGAATTCCAAAAGAAAAAATCACCGTGATCCATCATGGGATTGATCGAAATGATAACAATATGGATAATTCTAAAATTATCAACGGTAATGACAAATTTATTTTCACTCTCGGGACAATTGGACCAAGAAAAAATATCACTTCCCTTATTAAGGCATTCAAATTATTAAAAAAAGAAACCAAACTCCCTCACAAGCTTATTGTCGGTGGCAAGAAAGAATCCATGAGTGACCGAAAAACAAAGATTCTCGATGACAAAGACATTATCTTGACTGGATATTTAAAACCAGCAGAAAAAAACATTCTTTATAAACAAGCGGATGTTTTTGCTCTCCCCTCATGTTATGAAGGATTTGGGTTACCAGTTTTGGAAGCAATGAGTTATGGCACACCAGTAATTGCAAGCAATGTCTCCGCCTTGCCAGAAGTTACCAAAAATAACGCCATTTTAGTTAATCCTTATAATATTCTAGAAATTAAAGAGGCTTTAAAAAATTTGTTGGAAAGTAAGGAGTTAAGAAATCAATTCGGCAAAATGGGCTTTGAAAGAAGCAAACAATTCAATTGGGAAAAGTGTATCGGGAAAACACTTAAAATAATAAGAAGTGTAGAGTGTTAGATAACATTTATTATGGATAAAAAAGGTTCTAAAAAATACCCCTCGATGGAAGGAATCAGGGTTGTGCAAAAAAAACCGCAATTAAAGCCAAAAATTAAGCGGGAGGTTTTTGATGATCTTGATTTTAAATTTAAAACACTTCGAAAACAAAAAACGCTTAGATTAAACGAAAAACTTAAGAAACCCGCAGACAGTCTACTAAAACCAAAGGATGCGATTAAATATATTGATCAGATAAACCAAACAAATAGCCAGATTACTCTTCCTAACAATCAAAATCATCGAATCGACAATCGAAGTATTTTAGAAGAAAATGCTAGAGACATCCCAGACCCAGAAGAAACAGAACAAACAATCAACTATCAAGAAACTGGAACTGTGACTCAAAAAAAACTTTCAGCACAAGCTACCTTATTAATTTTTGGAGCAGCATGTGCGACTTTCTTTTTCATAATCGGAATCACTAAAACATATAATACAGCCAAGGCGGCCAAAGATAATGCCTACACAGAAGCGATCAGTGCTTCCAAAAATCTAGAAGAAGCATCCAGCGCATTGCAAAAAGGTGATTTGGAAAAATCGCAAGAAAATTTTAAGGCAGCTGAAGAAAATTTTCTAAATGCCGACAAAGAGATTGATTCCATTGGAATCATCCCAAAACAGTTAATAAAAATGGTTCCCTATTATGGGGGGTTAGTGAGAAGTGGGGAAAATACATTAAAAAGTGGCTACCACTTAACTCTGTCAGCACAAAATTTACTAAAATTTTCAGAACCAATTATTAATGATGGGCAAAAGAATTTTATCCCTGATAATTATGAAGGGAGGATTGATCCTAAAAACTCATTAACTACAAAACTTACAAATAATCAGTATTATTTAAAAGAAGGCATCTCCGAAATTAAAAAAGCGAATTCGTATTTAGAAAAAGTTTCTGTTAAAAAAATTCCGGGGGACTTTCAAAAACCGTTTGAAGAACTTCAAAACAACCTTCCCCTCCTAGAAGAAAAACTCGAAGGTCTGGATAAAAATTTTCCAATGATTATGGAAATGCTAGGTAGTAAGGAAACCCGCTATTATTTGATTCTTTTTCAAAATAATACAGAGATGAGAGCAACAGGAGGATTTATTGGAAGCTACGGTATTTTGCAGATACACCAAGGGAAAATAAGAAAAATCTTTGTTGATAATGTCTATAATCCCGATGGAATTATGGGTGTTAAGGTAAGCAGCCCAAAGCCATTTCAAAAAGTGCATATTGGTAGATGGAAAATGCGTGATGCTAATTGGTCACCAGACTTTCCCACCGCAGCAGAGAAAGTAGCTTGGTTTTATGAAAAAGGAGGTGGCCCAAATGTCGATGGTGTAATTGCAACTACCCCATCTTTCATTCAAGACTTATTAAAAATTACAGGATCAGTAAATATGGGAGAATACGATACAAAACTTTCCGCCAAAAATTTTGTTCGAGAGACCCAAAAACAAGTTGATGTAGTATACACCGACAAAAGTAACCCCAAAGAATTCCTAATAGATTTTGCACCAAAAATGATTGCGAAGTTAATTAAACAAACAGAAAATTGGTCTGCCTTTGGTGAAATCATTAATAAAAATATTCAAGAAAAACACTTTTTGGCATTTTCATATAAAAAAGCAGAACAAGATTGGATTTTAAAGAATAACTTGGGAGGAGAAATCAAAGCTACTGAAAAAAATGAGGATTATCTTAGCGTAATTAATAGCAATCTGAGCGGTAACAAAAGTAGTGCCGTGATGACGGAGTCTATTACAAATATGACAGAAATTAAAAAGGACGGTGAAATTATTCGAACCGTGACAATCAAACGAAAACACTCAGGCAAAAAACTACTCGCAGCTGGACCAAATAAAGACTATATGCGCGTTATCGTCCCCCAAGGAAGTGTTTTACTTGAATCAAGCGCCAAGATGGACGAAATAGATGTAAACACGGAAAAAAATAAAACTATTTTTGGTACCTGGGTGATCACAAAGGTTAAAAAAACCTCCGAAATCACCTTTAAATATCGCCTTCCTTTCAAGCTAAAACCAAGTATCTTCAAGCCCGTTAAGAAATATTCTCTTTATCTTCAAAAACAATCTGGAAGCATTGGAAGCAAAATTGAGAATATTATTGTAACAGAGGATAATTTAAAGATTGATTTATTAAATGACACTGATGATAAAGCTTCTCTTGCAAAATATTCTGATGTTTTGAATAAAGATCGGAAGGTTATTGGATTGATTAGGAAATAAATATTACATTGGTTCCAAGTTTAACTTGGAACCAATCAAAAAACACCTCATTCTATGAGATGTTTTTTTATTTATCTAAGATGTTTTTTATTTACCCTTCTCTACTCTCGCCACCCCAACCAAAACCAACACCGCCCCCACTACAATCAAAACATCCGCGAAATTAAACGCCGGCCAAAAACCAATCTGAATCCAATCAATCACATACCCTAAGAAAACTCGATCGATCAAATTACCTATTGCCCCTGCAGCAACAAAAACCAAGCCATATCTTTGCAAAAAATTATTCCGCAAACCACCCTTGAAATAAAACAACAACAAAAGCAATAAAATAACCGCTGTTCCAATAATCAAAACAAGTTTATCAACATTGAAACCAAAAATAGCTCCCCTATTTAATACAAGCTCAAAAGATAAAAAAGAATCCAGTATTGCCATTGATTTATCAATGTCCAATATATCTAAAAACAGAAACTTTAAAAACCTATCCACCAAAACACAAATCCCCAATAACGAAAAATCAAGCAAATATTGTCCGCTTATTTTTTGCATAGTTATTGTTTTTCTCGTTTACTTTCGCACTGAATACAAAAAGGTGCAGCGGGAAAAGCCTCAAGGCGTTTCTGCTCAATTAATTTATTACAATCACCACAAACCCCATAAGTGCCTTCTTTAATTTTCTTAAGCGCTTCTAAAACCTCGTCTAATAATTTCTTTAAATTTGTTTCTAGAGAAGTGTAATTTTCATAAACATCAACTTCCGTTGCATTATCATCCTCTGTGTCACCATAGTTCGGAAATTTTGCATGACAATCTTTGTCATCTTTCATGCTGCAACCAGTAATGTGCTCTAACTCGCCTGTTACTCTTTTTTTAATTTTTAAAAGATCCTTTTCTCTAGCCGCTATAAATTCTTTTGAATAAGTGCTTTTCATTTTTTTGATTAATGATTATGATTTATTTAATTTACCCCTTGTCTTACGAGTAATGAAAAATATTACTAAAGAAACAATCACAATAACTAGCGTCACAACCTGAGCAGTTTTAAATATACCGATGTAAGAATCACTATAACGCAAGAATTCAACTGAGAATCTTGTTAAGGAATGTAGAATAATTGCCAGAAAGAATAATGCTCCGGGAGCAATTTTTTTAAACCATTTCAAGCTAATTCCCAAAACAACCACGAACGATAAGAAATATAAAATCGCTTCATATATTTGCGTGGGATAACGAGAGACCCCATCTTCCAAAAAACCATTGGTAACACCAGGACCAAAGTGAGATTCATCCCCAAAGCAACAACCATTCAAAGTGCAACCAATTCTTCCAATCGCAGATCCAATCAAAAGACCTATCCCTAAAACATCAAGCCATCGCCATTTTTGTTTCTTTCTCTCTTTTCGTAAAAATAATAAAAGAGCAAGAAAACCAACAATTACCCCGCCATACATCGAGAGTCCACCATTCCAGAAGGCAAATATTTCAAAAATATGATTCCTGTAATATTCAAAATGCTGTAAAATGTAATACCCCCTTGCTCCAATCATAATCGCGACAATTACATAGGGTGAAAAACTCAGAAGCTTTGAACTATCTAATTTTCTTTTTTTTGCTTGCCAAATAATAATTAGTCCGGCGACTAAAAATGCCAAGGCAATAAAAAATCCGTAAGTGTAAAGGTTGATAGGACCTAAATTGAATAAAACTGGGAAATACATGGGATTAATGGTTAATGATAAATGGCTAATGAATAATGAGAATTTAATTAACCATTAAACATTAATCATTAGCCATTAATTCGTGGAGCCGAAGATCGGAATCGAACCGACGGCCTATCCCTTACGAAGGGATTGCTCTACCAGCTGAGCTACTTCGGCAGATATAGAGAGCAGAATATTAGCTGAGTCTATCCGATGAAGCTTCACGTAGTGAAGCGCAGTCGGGCTACGTCGGCAAGATTAATGGATAATGTCAAATTAAAAATTAAATTAAACATTATTCATTATTTTTGATGGAGCGGAAGACCGGACTTGCCCCGCCATGCAGCGGGGCATCACGCCTTCATGGCGTGATGGAGCGGGAGATGGGGTTCGAACCCACGACCTCAACCTTGGGAAGGTTGCATTCTACCACTGAACTACTCCCGCAGAAAAAAGTCAGAATTCAGAATTTATCTATTTACTCACCCGCAAAACCACAACCTCTGTCTTGTCTGTTGGCAATCTATCTTTTTTAATTTTAAAACTGTCTTTCTTATTAATATCTTTTACTCCCATTTCGGAAAGAAAATTATCGACTTTAGCGAGACCTTTGACGCCGGTCAACTTTTGAATTTGATAATGCATCGGAATAACAATTCTAGGTTCAATGTCTTCAATTATTTTAACAGCGTTTTTGGCATCAATTGTATATTCCCCCCCAACCGGAATCATTAAGATATCTACCCCATCAATTAAATCTAATTGCTCATTTGTTAACTTATGGCCCAAATCACCTAGATGGCAAATCCTCAAATCATCAATTTGAATAATATAAGCAATATTCTCACCGCGGTCTTCCCCCTCTTTCTCATCATGAGAAGTCGGGATGCCATTTATAAAAATTCCTTTTGCCTCATACTCTCCAGGTCCTGTAATAATAAAAGGGTCACCAGCAACTGCTTTGATATTATTATGATCAAAATGATCATGGGTAACCGCTACAATATCTCCTTGTAATTTTGGAACTGTGAGACCGGTTTCTTCATCAAAAGGGTCAATGATTAAAGTTGATTTATCTCCTTTAATTTCAAAACAGGCTTGCCCAAACCATTTAATTTCCATTGATTTTAATTAGAAAAACGAATTTCTAACTTCATTTTAACAGTTTTTGGACTTTTTTCAAAGTATATATCACCCTTGTAGGGGACAAACCCGTCAAAGGCGGGCAAGAATTTTTGTTTCCTACAAATTCTCCATCCTACCCCCCCCTTTTTTTTTCTATCCAAAAACCCCTCTCTTGCGAAAGGGGTTTCTAGTCTCACCTGCTCCACCGTAAGGCAAGCAAAGTGAGAGATATATCTGTCAAAATGTTAACAACTTATTTAGCCACGAAAGCCAGTGAGGTGTTTCTTAATCTGTGGAATTGCCAATGCCATAAAAGTTAATAAAGTAAGTAATCCTGCAAGCAAAGCGATTAAACCACCACCAGATTTAGTTAAGTTTTCAGGCCAGTTTGGAGTATCATCATAAGTAACAACAGTGGTTGTGGACCCAGAAACACTTCCGGTTTCAGACAAACTGTTGATGGTATAGCTAACCGGATCAACAAAGCTTGCTGTTAAAGTAGCCGTATTGGTAATGATTGTACCATTTGGAACATCATCCTTAATTTTAACTTGGTAAGTTACTTGATACTGACTATTCGGTGCTAAAGTACCAACATTCCAAGTCAAAGAATGATTTGTCGCATCGTAACTACCGCTATGAGTTGCAGAACCATCAACATAAGTGGTAAAACTAGACAACTCATCAGTTAGAACTGCGTTTACAGCAGCGACCTCGTCCGAATTATTCCCATAAATAACCGTGTAGGTTAGGACATCGCCTGGTGTGGTGTTGGCTTTATCAACACGCTTCTCAACGAAAAGTCCTGGCAAACGCTTAGCAGTAAGATCAACTCGTGCTGTTGCATGATAACCGTCATCTGCAGTAATCTCGGCAAGGTTGCTGATTACAGAATTGTGAGGAACATTGCTATCAACAATTGCATTGAAAGTTACAGAGCCTGATCCAGAAACTGCCAAATCTCCCAAATTCCAAGTGATTGTTCTTGCTCCAGAGTTATATACTCCACCAGCACTCGCACTAGGATCTATATAATTAATATACGCAGGAAGGGTATCAACAATCACAACATTGTTTGCAATACCTTTTCCGGTATTGCTATAAGAGATCTCATAAGTAAGTAATTCTCCTGGATGAGTAATGCTGCTTGGGCTACCGTTAACCAAAACGGTTTTGTCTAAATTCAAGTAAGGTTCAGCTTGAATGGTTGTTTCGTCCTTTGCATCAATCGCCGGGATATTATTTGCCGTAATACTCGCAATATTTTCCAAGACAAATTCATCAGGAGCACTTGCTTCGACCGTTGCTTCAAAAGAGACTGTTTGATTATCACTCCAGTCAGTACCAAGCGGTGCAAAGCTGCCATCTATAGTATGATCTGCCCAAGTAATCTCATTGGCAACATTGTCGTAAGTACCGCCATCACTAATGTTAGTGACATTAGTTAAGTAAGCTGGAAGTGAGTCAACAACATCTACATTATAAGCATTTCCGGTTCCGCTATTTACAATTGTGATTTCGTAATTTAGAGTCTGACCTGGTTCGGTTTCGTCTAAATTATCAGTTTTGGAAATTGATAAGTAAGGCGCATGGACTGTTGTCGCTACGGTGTTACTTGTAGAATCTGCAGCAGATAAAGATACTGCTGCTAAATCATAAGTTAAGCTGAAGTTATTTTGCATCACAGCTTCATCAATCGCTGACCCAAGCACGCGGACTCGGAAACCATTTTCTAATGTATCCCCAGGATTAATATCAGCTGCAGGATATTCTAAATAATTTCCACTAATTGTACCGCCCATTGGATCAATTACTGTCGCGCTACCTAAAACACTGGTTAAATCGGTTCGCATAACTGCATCTCTTGCTGTTCCTTCACCAGTATTTTCTGCGCGTAAAGTATAAACAACTTCATTCGCAGTAGCAGCTGTGTCATCTCTTTGAACATCAGCTTTATCAACTAGTTCGGTTAAATTAAGCTCTGGCATTAAACGTACTTCGGTTGTGTCGTTTGCATTGACTGAAACTACATTATTTGCACTCGCAGTTGCTTCATCAAGCAGGATGAAACCATCAGGAGTGGTATTAGAAACTGTTGCATCAAAAGTAAGATCATAGCCAGACGGATTACCTGGTGATAATTGGACATTGCCATTAAGCGTTGCAAAGTTCCAAGTGATTTCTCGGGTAGCAGCATTGTAACTACCACCGTCACTAATGTTGGTAATATTTTCTAAATTATCAGGCACAACATTTACAACAGAAACAACATAGGCAATTCCACTACCGATATTATTTAAATCAACAGTGTAATGCAAAACTTCACCGCGTTCAGCAAATAAGCGATTATCGGTTACAGATAAACTTAAGGCAGAACCATGAACAGTCGTACGCACTTCGTTACCCGTTGCTATCTTGCCAGCAGCTAAGACGCCGAATGACGATAATGAGGTTGCTGCTGAATCTCCGTAAGTAGCACTAGAACGATTTCTTAAACTGAATAAATCAGCCAAATTCGAGTGTGCACGAACAGAGAAGTTGCGAGTGACGCTACTTCCAGCACTAATGTTTCCAATATCATAAACAAGGTTTTGGCCAGTTAATGAGCCTCCGCCATAGTCGGTGAAATCAACATTGCCCCAAAGGTTGTTGCTTAAATCACTTGTTAAAACAGTGTCTGTCGCTGTTTTGGTACCGTCATTTCTAACGATAATTTGGTAATCTAAATCACGTGCAGAAGCATCTGGATTATCTCTTTGGACAGAAGATTTACTGACAGTTTCTGTCACAACTAAATGTGCTTCATCACGAGGGATGACAGTTGTTGTATCAACTGCTGTGGCATTTACTCCCGTATCCGGAGATTCTGCATAGACATTCGTAGCATCAACCGTACCAACTGTCGCACCAGCTGAGATCGTAACATCAACATAGAAACTTCGTTCCGCACCTGGAGCTAAGGTTCCAGTATTATTAATTCTTGGAACAGCACTCCAACCGTGTGCAGAAGTCGCAGTAAGATTATAGTTATCACTAACATCACCGGTATTTGTTACCGTGTGACGATAAGCAATTTTTTGACCAGCATATCCATCACGAGAGTTATTTGGAGTAAGGCTTACAGAAGGATGTTGGTCTGGCGGCAGAACAGTTGTGGTATCTGTCGCAATACCAGTAACTCCGGTACCTGGTGAACGTGCGCGAACTATTGTGTCATCTTCAGTCCCTGGATTTGCGCCGTTAGGAATTGTAACATTTACTGTAAAGTTACGCGTTGCACCTGGAGCCATTGTACCAGTATTTGTAATTGAAGGAACTGCCGTCCAGCCGTTTTCAGAGGTTGCAGTAATATCATAACTGTCACTAACGTTACCAGTGTTGGTTACAATATGATTTTCATATGTAACTGTTTGACCAGCATAATCACTTTTTTCATTATCTGGAGTAACGCTAACGCCTGGTGCGGCAGGGCCGCTGCCAGCGCGAACTGTAAAATATGCCCAACCTTGCCAGTCAACATTATCGCTTCCCATAACATCACCAACGCGAGTTGGCCAAGTTCCGGGGGAACCTAAGATACCGTCTGGAAGATTCACGTTATAATACTGACCAGTTCCATCACCTTTGCGCATATAGGTTGAACCAGAGACATAATCAAGACTTAAGACTTGATTCGCCTGCAAAGTTGCGCCATTGGCATAAGTAGCTGGATTAGCATTTTTGCAACCAATATTACCAGTCGTGTTTAAATTACCGGCAACTGTTTGGCTAGCTAAATCCGCCCGGACACGAGTGTCATAGGCGATAGAGCCTGGAATATCATTCAGAAAATGAATGCGGAATTGCAATTCATCTCCAGGGTTAACTGAGACATTGTCTGTCCAGTTTTGTCCGGTTGTGATGTTTTTGATCTTGTAAAAATTTCCGTCATGGTGATCAAAGAATCTCGGAGTTGGACCAGCAAGAACATTAAGGGCAGGTAGGAATGCTTGAGAAATTAAAAGCAAACCTAAAACCGCCACTAATACTCTAGAGGTTTTTTTAAATCTTTTGAAGATTTGTCTTAAGTAATTCATTTTTTCTTATTAATAAATAATAATTAAATTAATTAGTTCAGAGTTATATTTAATTCGGAATTAATTAATTTAAATGGAAGTGGTGGTGGGCTGATAGAATCAACCCACCAATGGAAAACGTTAATTATACATTGCTTATTAGAATACGCTCACGTACACCTTCACTGGGTTACCGCTGCCAAGGTCACCGTAATTCGAGTGACCAGCAGTAGCGCCAACCGCCAGGTGTTTAAACAAGCGGATTTCCGGTCCACCGATTAGGGACAAGTTAGATCCATGCCCCTTGTCGTCAAACATATTGTAACTCACCTTGCCGGTGAGAAACAACTGGAAGTCGCCGGTTTGGGAACTAGCGACCTTGCCTTTGAGGGCAAGGCTCGGAGAGTACCGGTGGACCAGTAATTGGTCCCAGTGCCCCACAAAGCGGAAAGCGGGGGTAATGGTGAGATAGTCATAATAACCTACTTTGAGACTACATCTCACTTCCGCTGCCGGACCGTAGTTAGGAACTGTCGGGTTGCTACCTTCCGGTGGCTGCCCGTCACCCCAGTAGTCCTGGAAATCCTCATCGCGATACGTGTCGTTTATGTAAACGTACGATGCGCCTCCGGCCGGGGTGATACTCCAACCGGACCGCCCCTGGAATTTCGCCGCAAGGTCGAACCCGATCTCTGCACGGTGCAAAGGCATGAACTTCGTGTCCAGCGTATGCTGGGCAGCGACGTCCATAAAAGAAATTTGGAGATGTGATGCCTTGCCAAGCGGTACAGTGTACGCCACCTTGACTGCCGCGAGATGATACGTCATGTCGGAACCGTACCCTGAGGCACGGTTTTCGTACCCGTACATCGCGGCCGCACGAACACAAAATAGTTCGCGGTTGACGATGTTGGTGTCGGGCGAGTCCAAAGACTCAGCCGCTTCAACAGCAGCTACGCCCTCACCAACGAGGGTCTGGGCAGAAACGACAGTGACGGCGATGGTAATTATGGTTACGACTATAATTATGATCTTTTGCATCCGTAGTCAACTCCTCAAATTCCGAACCATACTGGTTCAGGATTTTTTTGCGGTTGGTTGTATGTATAATAACGTTTAAAATTCTCTCTGCCATCAGGCAGATATTTGCTGGCTATAATATTTTATAACCACAAACATCCGCCCGATAGAAATCAAGAAAAAAAACGGTAATGTTTTACAAGGTACAAACTGTTTGTAAGAACTCAGAATGATTAATTTAGACTAATTAAATCAACTAATTCCGACTTCTTTATTTCTCAACAAACGAGTATAGCACACCTTCGCATATTTGTCAAGACTATTAATAAGTTGAATGTTAAAGAAAAACTAACGGGGGCACTTGTTTTTTAAGACAAGATACCCCCAATTATCATCATTGTGGCTAGAAGCCAGCGAAGTCGACACCTGTGTCGATCTCCAGAGGAGACCCATAGGCCTCATCGATAACCTCCGGTTCTTCGTCCGACGGATCTATTTTCGGAATTTCCTCGTCCTCCTTTTCGTACGGAGGAGAAATATCCGAAATGCCGAAGTTGCCGCAACGAATATCGACAAAGCCGGTGATCATCTGAAACTGCCCGTCGGAACGAGCAATTTCAATATCGGCCGCTAATACGTCGATGTTGAAGCCGGCGTACATATAAGTTAACGAGTTAAACTTGCCAGCTTTTTTATGACCGATCGCATAGATCGGAGATTGCCGATCTTCAGAGTGCCGCGGTAATGTTCGCCACTCGAGTTCTCCTGCAACAGCGATCTTCCAGAAATCACCGGAGAATTTCTTCAAAATCTTCAGGGTTTCGTCTTTCGAAACCCCGTCGAAGAAAATACCGTCGTCGCGGAATTTTCGTTGCCCACCGATCGTATAATACACTGCGAAACTTTCCGCAGTGGCTTCGATAGCGGCCAGATCAATTCCCTTTCCCTTCAGAATCTTCGCGACTTCTGTAGAGTCGGTGCCGACCGGGATGATATTACCCTGGGAGTTGTCCCCCATCGGGTAAAAATACTGTAAGTCTTCCCGATATTCGATCGGGTTTTTTTTAGATGCCGTTGCCGGCATCACCGTAAAAACTAACACGGCAATTAAAAGTATCGTCGTTTTCATTTTCAGACCTCCTTCGGGGAAACCCCGAAAAAACCTATATCTTCGTTTATTTTATTTACAATGATGACCAAATCTTAACCCCGCTAAGTTAGCCTAGGCAAGAGAAGGTGACTATAAGGGCTACTTACAGCCACATTTTCTTGCCCAAAACTAAACATTTCCGCAAGGTTAGACTTTGTTTTTGCAAAAGTACTTGTTAAAATCGAGGGTCAAGCCCCAACTTTACGAGTCAATATAACACACTCCAGAATAATTGTCAAGTCTAATTTTGGATTATTTCTCCCAACGAAAAAAGGGAGGAACTAGTCCTCCCCGGTTCAATTCGATGAATAATAAACGGTGAACGATTTAACGAGTCTTCTCGAACTTAGAGACCCAATTAAGAAACCCTCGAATCCTCATTGGACTTCGAAGTTGATTCTCCCAGAGATGTTCGACGAAATCATCTCGGTTGAAATCAATCTCGGTTGAGTCGGCATCGATGTACCAATTTTTATACACCACCGCCAGACGCGCTTGTGCTTTCTTTGCGCACTCCACGTCGGGGTGATTAAACTGATACAGGAATGAATCCACTGCGTCACTGCTCGGAGAAGATTCAATGGCGACTAAACTTGACTCCACCAATTCATCCTGATTAAGCCACCGTTTTTCTCCCCAATCCGGTCCCGGCTTTTCTTCTGGTGTTGATGGATCTTCAGGTTCCACAGGATCGGAAGTAGGATCGTCACCCAACACCTCTTCATCAAGCTCGTCGGTTGTAGGATCTGTAGATTCGGGATTGGTTTTAGTTTCAGGATCGGCCAAAGGATCATCGTCGCCATAGCGTTCTTCAACGCTTTCCGGTGTCCCGGTGGTTTCGGGATCAAGCACAATGTCGGCTTCGAGGTCAGGAGTTTTGGTTTCGGGATCGGAATTATCCAGAACAACTATTTCATCCTGGACTTCGGTAGGAGTTTTCGTCTCCTTAGCGATCTTTTTAGATCTGGCCTCGTCAACTAAAATAGCCAAATTCTCATCCCACCATTCGAGACGCTCGCCTTCACCGGTGAGTAATCCCAACGCTATATTAACCTCCGCGTCGAGCTCTTCGCTTAATTCGAAATGATCCAGACTCACCAGAGAAACAACCAAATCTTTAAATAACGCCGGATCCATTTTACGAATGTCAGCTCCGTAGCCAGGTAAAGCCTGGAGGTGGACGGTCAATCCTGCCGAGATGTCAGAGGTTTCAGAGTTGGCAACCTCTACGACATAATTTGTTGTTTTTGTAACGTACGAGCGAGCCCTCCCCCACGTACTCGCGAGATTCTTCGCCTCGCTCCACCTTGCCTTGACGGCCTTAGTGGTTTCGGGATCGGGTGGCTCGTATTCGTACTCTGCAATCGCTTCCGCGATCGCTATTCTCGTTCGAGTCGAATGCCCCGACCCCGACTCGGAGTCGAAGACAAGCACGAGATAACTGATTGCATCTTCCTCAGGGTTATTGATTTTATTAATAACCCCTTCGACAACTTCTTTGTCCCCGGCATTGGCCAGCACGCTAAGTGCCACCAATGAAACGAGGAATATACCGATGAGCTTTTTCATCGCTCCTCCTGTATTTGTAGTTTATGTTTATTTATCCGAATTATTTGTTGTTCAAGTACAATCACCTTATAATAAATTACAAAGCGACAGGGTATCTTACCATGCATCACGAAAGATATCAAGAAGAATAAGTTTTTAAAAATTTAATCGACTCTTCTCGCTCCCGAAGCGCTTTTCCAATCGAAAATTCAATCGGGACAAATAACTTCTCCAAAACTTCCGGCTTCTTGATCACAGAAATATTTTTTAAAGCTTCTCTCGCTTCCTCCACACAGACCTTCATCTTCTCAAAAACCTTCGGGCTAACCTCATACCAAAAAATTTGTTCTAATTTATTCATTTGACTTGTAACATCAGACGTCAAACACCTACTATTTTTCGATTTTAAAACCAGAGAACCAACCGCATTAACTTGACCCTTCTTGAGATCCCTGCTCCAATCATGCGCATCATCATTCAACTGACGCGCAATTAAATAATTTTTAAAAAACTTGATTAGATTTTTAATTTCCTTCGATTCTTTATTGTAACCAAGTGAAAATAAAATCGCAATTGGTCCCAAAGCATGTCCAAAAGATTTTTGGGCGAGTTGAGAGTAATCGCCGAAATCGACAGTTGTAGAGGGCGCAGATCTGCGCCCTCTACGAGATTCGTTTTTCTTGAAACGACAACGACAGACTTCCCAAGCATTAGCATGGTCAATCTGATCCAAAATCTCTTCTGCAAATGGTTTAAAACCAGATTTTTTAGGTAAAAGTTCTGTAAAAATATGATTCATCTCTCGCATACAAATATTCGCCACTGAAAGCATTTTAATATCACCCTCCTCATCCAAAAAATCATCATAAATCGTATAAGCGATCCAGCCGAATAAACTTGATAGGCCAAGTTTAATCACAAAATCATCGGTTATTTTTTTGCTATCTTTATCAGACAAGCTCGACCGAAACATATCTGGTAACAAAACAATCTCCCAACCGCTTTTACTATCCAAAATTATTTTTAAGATCTTTAAAAACTGCTTTTCTAAATCCCCACCGATAGAGCTAAATTTTTGTTTGGCTTTTTTGATTACCTTGTAATAAATAAACTTGTCCCCAGGCGATACTTTACTTTTATTTTTGATAAGTTTTTTAGAAGATTTAGCCTGTGAATATTTTGCAAGTGCTTCCAAACAAAAAGCGGTGGTCAAAGCACGAGAACCGGCTGTTTGTTTTTTACCTTTGATCGCCGGATCTAGACAAAAGGCCTGTGCCCCGTACCGCATGGTACGGGGTTCTGTCAAATATTCAACGCTCTTCTCTAACTCCCTGCGATCAATCCCAAAATTCAACAACGCTGAAACTGCCAGGGCAGTGTTTAAAACATTTCCCCATCCACCCTTCTGGTCTCGTTTTGACAAAAGAAAATCCCTGATCTGGTTAACCTTATCCCCTCGATAGTATTGTGAGATAAAATAAATTACTGGATAGATCGAAGGATAATAAGGTGAAGTATAATTTTCATTATCAATTGCTTTTTCAATTAATTTGTTTATATTTTTCAAAGAAACTTTTTGTAAACTTAAAAAATAAGCGACATTGCTATTCACCGCCAAATCAACGTCTTTCCAAACTTTTTCAGCCGCTTTTGGCACAATCCAGGTTTTATACGGCCCACCTTCTTTTTCCTCAACACTCGTTAAAACCGTCACGATTTTAGCCATCGCCGAGCCGTCTATTAATTTTGGTTGAGCCCGAAAAATTCCCGCTAAAGCAACAAAAGTATCATCCAAATCATCAGGGTATGGCATTGTTTTAGTTTCCTTCGAATCACGCGTCCAATAATTAAAAGACCAGTGATTACTCTTCTGACTCAATAGAAATTTCACCAGTCTTTGCTTGATTTGTTTAATTTTGGACGTAGCGACGCACTGCAATGCGTCGCTACAGCTGCACAGACAATTTAAGATCAAGCTAGCAGGGAAAGTAGAATGATATTTTTTAGCCTTGGAGAAATTATTTTGAATAGAACTTGAATAACTTAAAAAACTACCGTCTTCTTGTTGCTCTTGATCTAAAAAATCAATGCTTTGTTTGATAGTTTTATCTAACATTAATCGTGTTTTGAAGTTTTATGAACCTGCATCCGAGCTTCCAGAAGCTCGGCTACGCTTTTTCTCTCACCGCAAACTCAACTCGAAAAACCGACCCTTTCCCCTCTTCACTCTTAACTTTTATTACCCCATCAAAATCTTTTTCAATCATATTTTTACAATTAAATAACCCAATCCCAATTGCCTTGTCCGCATCTTTTGTGGTGAAGAAAGGCTTAAAAATTTTATCAATATTCTTCTTTGCAATCCCTTTTCCAAAATCCTGAACCTTAAGAATAATATTTAAGTCTTTTTCACAAACATTAATCACAACCCGGCGCTTTTTCTCATCTGCCATCTTACCTCTAACATCTCCCATCTCCCCATAAGCCTCAATCGCATTGGAAATAAGATTAATCATTATTTGATTAAATTTTGCTCGATCAATACAGACTTCAATAGGATCATCCATAGAAAAAATAATTTCTATTTCTTGCTCTTTCGCTTTATGCTCTAAAAAAGTGATTATTTGATTAATTTCAGCTGATAAATCAAATTTTTCTAACCCACCTTGCCCTTTAATCTGCTTACGCGCTGCTTGAACAAATTTTTCCATTCGATTAACTCCAAGAATTACAGAAGTCAAAGGATTAGCTAAATCATGGAACAAACCCGAAGCCTGCCGGCCAAATTCAGCAAAATGGTGGAGTTGCTGCATCTTTTCTTTTTGAGCTTTCTCCAGTTCCTTGGTTTTTTGCTGTACTTTAATATCCAGAAAGTCACGTTCTTTTTGCAAGGCCCTTTCTGATTCATGAGCCTTCTTAAGAGACTTACTAATCTCCCGATTATAAAGCCAGGATACTAACAAAATCACCCCAAAAGCAAAGATTAAGGTTAGTGCGTCTTCTATTGTTGCTGTATCTTTCTGCCAAGATAAAATTGGATGGATAATCCCTTTGGTCAATAAATAGACATAAGTGATTAACGTAGAAGCAATCACTACAGTAACAACTAAGGCGAGACGAGTGTTTAAAAGTATTCCTGAAATAATAATAATCAAAACATAAGTAAGCAGCCCTAATGGCAATTGCATCCCCCAAGTGAAGATCGAATATGTCGCGAAAATAAAATAAACCATAACCAGACCATAACTTGCGAGAATTGAAAATTTCTTTTTAGAAAGAATGTATAAAAAGAGAAAGATTAGAAAAACTATAAAAAGAACAAATGGTGAAGACCCATTATAATGCGTACCCCATCTCATAAAATTATACAAAACAGAAACATTTGCTGCGCCACAAAGAATAATCGAGCCCAATAAAATAACATTGAGAATAGGCTTGCGCCATTTTTGGCCTTTATTATTCATTTCCAATTTTAGATTTTCTCTACGTAAAAACATCACACTTTTTATAAATATTTATAAAACCGAACAACCCCTTCAAAATATAATAATTAAAGGGATTATTCTTTTTTCCTAACACCAATCTTTTAGTTCATCCAAGGCCATCCCATAGTCACCACAGTCGCCAAAAACGCACTAAGCGCAGTGGTGTTACGCGCCTTCTTGTCCGTCAAAACTTTCTTAATCAACTTCTCCATAACCTTTTTCTCCTTTCTTTTTATCCCGTTAGATGCAAAGTTATCTAACGGGACAGATTAATTATATCATGTTAACACAAATACATTGTAACAGGTAAACATTAAGGGAATATTAAAATAAGATTAAGATGATTAGGAAAACCATTCCGCCATAACCCCACCATGCGGCGGGGCAAGAAGGCGGGGTAAGAAAAAACCGCCTTTATAAGCGATTTTAATAGCGGATAGTTACGAGAAAGTATCAAAAACATCCTTCAGCAATCAATACTAAAAGAAACGATTAAACAAAAACCCAAACAACAAAATAAGTGGCACAGTTACAATTGGAAGCCAGATTGCCGTTTTCTTACCAATATTCGTCCAAATCAAACCAATCTCCGTATAATCCGTCGCGACCCCTGCCATCAAAAAGACAAACGGATTTCCGAGGGCACCAACTTTGCTAAAAATTTCAAACGCAATCGGTGCACTCCCTTCACTACAAACCTCAATAACTGTAGCGAATGCAAGAGTTAACAACAACCCAACAAAACTTGGGCCAAAATATTGCATAAAAATATGTCCTGGAACATATGCCCCGATTACTGCTGCAAGCAGAAACCCAATCAAAATCCACCATAAAACCATATTTGCAAGACTAATTGATCCTTTTGCAGTTCCAATAACACTTTTCTTGAAATTGAAATCCTTAACTCGTGTCCAACGATAATTCTGTTTAAATGAGACCTTTTTTGATTGCTCAATTAATTTAAACTTCTCTAATCCCATATATACAAATCCCGTGAAAAGTGCGATGAACATTGCCGCAAAAATAAACAATAACGCCTTCCAGCCAAAAAAACCAAACAACAGAATAGTAACTGGAAGATTAGCCCAGGGCGAAGCCAGGAGAAAAGTAATCACTGCCGGGATACTGGCACCTTTTTTATAAAGTTGCATTGCAATTGCGAGAATCCCATGCGAACAAGCTGACATTAAAAAACCAGCAAGAACAGCATAAAAAAGAGAGCGCTTCTTTTTCTGGCCTAAATATTTGAAAATAAATTCCTCCGGAACAAAATAATCAATTAATCCCCCGATCACCAAACCCAAAAGAACCGCCCACCAAATTAGTTTAATATAAGAAAGTAAGCTCTCGTTAAGAGGAGAGAGGATTGGAAGAAAGGAAACCGCAAAAACAACAACAAACAGAGAACCAACTATTTTGAGTTTCTTGCTAATTTTAATTTTCTTCGCTTTAGTTTCGCAGTGTTCACAAGAGTGATCTTTTTTCTGCATAGTTTTAGTAAACGGATATAACTAATCTATATTCAGTATACACGCGTTACAACATCTGCCAAATAAAAAAACCGCCTATAAAAACGAGCTTTATAATCTTAGAAGTAATCTATAAGCTAACTCTCATCTCCGTACCCTTCCCTTTCTTCGACTTAACCGATACTGTACCCCCATGCAACTCAACCACTCGCTTCACAATCGAAAGTCCTAATCCAGTTCCACCAGATTTTTTCGAACGCGATTTATTAACTCGATAAAACCTTTCAAAAACTTTGTCCAGCTTATCCTTTGGGATCCCAACTCCCTCATCTTTTACTTTTACCACCAACTTCCCACCGACCTCACTTGGACTAACCCAAACATTATCATTCTTCTTGGAATACTTAATTGCATTTTCAATCAGGTTCATAAAAGCTCTTTGCAAAAGAGGTTTATTCGCCTTGATTGTTTTATGCCTTATTTCTTTATTAAAACTAAAGCTTATCTTAATATTGTTTTCTTTTGCTAATGTCTCAAGCTGACTAACTGAGTCTTTTAGAATATCATAGACAATTACATTTTTGAGTTTTATATCCTGCTCCGATAATGACAATAACAACAAATCTTCAATTAACTTATCCATAAATTTAATCGACTGCAAAGTAACTTTGGCCGATGATTCTAACTCTTTCTTAGACACTTTTTTACCCGCCAGCGCCGAATCAAGATTAGTTTGCGCAATTGCCAAGGGAGTTTTTAGCTCATGAGAGGCATTTTCAACAAATTGCTTTTGAAGATCAAAAGAGTGATTCAAACGCGCGATCATTTTGTTAAAATTACCGATCAATTCACCAATTTCATCATCAACGTTTGGATGTTTAATTTTAGTATGTAGATTCTGAGCATTAATTTTCTTTACAGTCTCATTAATTTTTTTAAGGGGTGAAAGCATTCTTCCTGCAATCAAATATCCTCCCCCAAAAGACAAAATTACCAATACCCCAAAAGCAATCCAGGAAAGTTGTCTTAATCGATTTAAATCATCCTGTCTGATTTCTTCAATAACTTCTTTTGTACCTTGGAAATTATTAAGCGGGCCACCGGGTGGTTTACTTAGCATTCTTTCTAAACGTGTTTTTCTAAAAGCATTGATTGGATCTTTAGCATAATGTTGTGTTACAACAAGATTAACAGAAAATACAAAAAGAAAGCTCAGGATAACTAAAAACAGAGAGTACCAAAGAGTGAGTTTAAAACGAATTGTTTTGAAAAACCTCATGTTTTAATTATCAAGCATTAACTATTAATTGTCAATTAAATGAACTGAAAAAAGAGGCGGGTTTTGAACCCACCTCTTTTTATTATAACCTTAACGACGTCCCATTTTCATTCCCATTCCTTTATGCGGACCATCACCCGGAAAGTTTTCCCGCTTCGCCGAAGGCTCATCGAGGCGAGCCATTTTTTCTTCCATTTTTTCTAAAATCTGATCTGCCTTTTCTTGATTAATATCGCCTGCTGCAACTTTTTCAGCAATTTTTTCCTTCATCTCTCCGAGTTTAAACTCTTTGAGTTGATCAAGGGTTTTGCCATATTCTGTTAGCAAGCCTTCTAACGCTTCTTGTTTATCAACATCATTTTCTTTAAACTCTTCCATTTTTGCCTCAAGCTCTGCTACTTCTATTCCTAAAAATTCTGCTAACTTTTCTTGCCGGTGTTCTCTTTTCTCTCCACGATTTTTCATTTCTCCTTTCGAAAATTCAGGTTTTCCACATTCCCCACATACCTCAGTTTTATCTTCGGTTTTAGCAGTATCATCTGATGTTTGGGCATAAACTGCAGTACCGCCCACAACTGCAGCAATCGCAAAGGCTAATCCAACCGCAATTAAAGATATTTTTTTCATCTTGTGTTCTCCTAAAAATTAAATAATAAATAAGGTCAATTACTGGCTTTTCACATAGGCATAGGATTAGAAAATAATCTGCTAATCAGCTGATCTATCTCTATTTTACTATGCCTACGGTGAAGCTAATGTGAAGATTAACTATTAATTTTATAACCTTTTCCACGAACTGTTTTAATGATCTTTTTTTGAAGATCAATTTTTTGTCTCAAAGTTTTAACATGAGTCTTAACCGTATCGGTAAACATATCCACTTCTCGATCCCAGACATGTTCCAAAATCTTTTCTGTGGAAACAATCTCGCCTTTATTCCTAATTAAATATTCCAAAACTCCCACTTCTTTATTACTAAGCTCAAATTCTTTAACAATTTTACTTCCCTTATATTGCAAAACCTGATTTTGAGAAGGCTTCAGTTCAAAGTTATGAAATTTAAGCGACTTTGTTTTATTAACGCTATTTCTTTTAACAACTGATTTAATTCTTGCTAAAAGTTCTTTTAAGTCAAAAGGTTTTGTAACATAGTCATCAGCTCCGACACCAAAACCATTTAATTTATCGTACATTTGACTCCTAGCTGTGACCATAATAATTGGAGTTGTATTTGATTCCTCTGCGACCCCTGCCGTATGGCGGGGGTTTCTTAATCGCTTTGCCAAATCAACTCCATCTAACTTGGGCAAGTTTAAATCAAGCAGAATACAGTCGTAGTTATTCACTTGAGCCAAATACAGGCCTTTCTTACCATTCGTTGCGAAGTCAACTGCAAAACCCTGATCCTCTAAAAACCTTTTTAGAGGCTTAACAATGTCTTTTTCGTCTTCAATGATTAGGATCCGCATAGTTTTGATTAGGTCTATCTGCTTTCAGTATAAAGCATACTGTTTTTAAAGTGAAGTTCAGGTGAAGTTTTACAACTAAAAAACCCTACACCATGCGATATAGGGCGTCGCCAAGTATCATCTGATACGTAGCGAAGCAGGTTTTTAGAAACGGTATTTAAAAAATTAATCTCAAGCAAGCAACATCAATTCACCAAAAACCAGCCCGTTTAATCTTGCTACTTATTTTTCAACAATAACTCTATAATATCATTGGCTACTTCTCTGGATTGGCCCCGTACCGGATAGTGATGGACATCAATACCAGGACAGTTGTTTAATTCCAATACATATGACTTGTTTGAAACTTTATCATAAATAATATCCACACCAGCAATCACCATTCCAATCGCCTTGGTTGCCTTAACAGCAATTTCTTTGAGTTGGTGACTGACTTCATCAGTAACATCTCTACCGATTCCTCCAGTACTAATATTAGCATTTTGTCTCAAAAAAATTCGCCTTCCTTTTAGAGGTATATAAGTTAATTCTTTTCCTTGCTTTTTTAAATTCCGCTTTACTTCTCCATTAAGTTTTATTTTACATAAAGGTTTTTCATATTTCTCCCCCACGAGAGGATTTTGATTAAATTTCTTAATCAATTGGCGAAGATTATTAACTCCATCACCAATAACATGAGCAGGAATTCTTTCCATGACTGCCGATACTTTATCACCCACAACTAATAACCGGTAATCTTTTCCTTTAATAAATTCTTCAATTAAAACATTTTTTTTCTTTGACCCAGCAAAAACTAATGGTAAAATTTCATCAAATTCTTCTAATGATTCGATATTAGCGAAGACTCTGTCTCCATGAGATCCTTTGATAGGTTTTAAAACGCAAGGAAATAAGTTCTCTTTTATAACCATTTCCCTTGCTTCCTTGGGTGTTCTGACCAGCCAACTTTTAGGAACAGGAATTTCATGGGCCCGCAAAACTTTTTTAGTTAAAAACTTATTATTAGCGATTAAACAAGCAGGGTGAGAATTAACAGGAAAAGAAGTCTCCTTGATAAATAAGGATATTCCATTATAAGTTAACTTTAAAAGCCGAAAGCGCTTAGAGATAATTTCGACTTGTACTCCTTTTTTTCTAGCAGCATTTACGATAACCTGGGTGCTTTTACTTTTAAGCTTGATTTCATCTTTCATTTTTGATCCTTCTTAATTAATCATTACTCCGTCCAAATATCATTTTTTTTATAAAGCATTTTTTGGAAAAACTTTAGAGAAAACGGAAAAAGTTAATAAAAATATTGTGATATTTAAGTTTTTTATTTGAAATGAAAAAAACCCACAAAATGGGGTTTTCTGAACCAAGCTGAATATTTTTATTTCAGATATCCAATTGAGCCCAAAAGAACCTCTTTTTAAACTACCATTTGGTATTGTACCATATTATGAATTATATATCAAGCCCTAAAAGTTTTTCTGGTTTAATTAAGTTTTTTATTTTTAATCCCGAAATAAATTCGGGACAAGCTTTTAATTTTTAAACTGGCAGGCCCTAGTGAAGGATGTTAGGAATGTGTTTCGGGATTCAGAGGAGTTTATTTATGTTTCGGAAATAATTATTTTATAAAACCACCCTGTCAAACAAGGTGGTTTTATTTAACAAAAAAGATTAATTACTATGCCCGTGCAGCTTTAGAAATCGACCGTGAAACAAAATACAACGGAACCAATGAAAGTAAAATCAAAATCACTGTTGCAAGAAAAGTTGATCGGATCGAACGCTCAACTTGGCTAACCATCTCATACTTACTCTGACCAACCATCAAAGAACCAATATTAATATTATCAGCATCAACCAACGAACGATAAGAAACAAGATAATTTTGATCAACTAATTTCTCAGCTCCCGACCAAAGCCACTGTTCTTTTTTATTATTTTCAATCAAATCCATCACATCAGGATTGGTGATCTCAGTCCCAGTAATTCTACGATCATTCTTATCTAAAAATGTTGTCGCAGTATGAGTTGTACCTGAATTCAAGGAAACATCCAAAGCAGTGACCTCCTTAATCAAATCAACAAAGGCTTGGTCAACAGGAAAATCAACTACAACTGTTCCAACCACCCGCGCTTTCACAACAATCGGAAAGGATCCCCGTACAACAAGTTGGTCTATGTCTTGTAATCTCTCTAATATAATCGATTCCGTAGGAGCTCCCTCAAGAGTTTTGATCACCGTAGGATCATCAACTAAGCTTTCACCAACATCAATATAAGAGCCAACCACCGCTAAAACCTCACCACCACGGTTTGTTACTGCCGCTCCCCCAACATTAAGTTCCTTGATTGGGTCTCCCAATCCCTTTTTTGTTTTACTAACACTATTTTTTGAAACACCCTCTACAATTTGGTCGCGTTGGGACAAACTATAAGCTGCTAAACTGGTTTGTTTCTCAAGTTCTTTTAAGCTAAATTCAAAGACCGCACTATTCCTTTTTAAACTCTCAATACTATTTTGCTGGCTGGCGGAAAAAAGAAAACCTGTAAAGGCAACCGTTGAAACAACGAAAACAATAATTGAAGCTGTAACAAGAATGACAAAGAGACGCGGGGTAGGACGAAAACTGAGATAATAAAAAGCCCATTTTATTAGAATAATTACTCCAATCAAAAGCAACAAATTTTCAAGTATCCACAAATATGAATACTCTCGAGTCAAATTAAAAATCAAAAGATTATCGCTCTCCCGGAATAAGTCCGCAATTGAAATAAGTCGTGAGAGAAAAATAAACAAAAGCGCCGTTCTTAAACCCAGAAAGTCTTTAATCAAACCCCTAGTTGAAAACAACCAAACCCTAATCAATAGCAATAACCAACCTATAATTGGCAATTTAAAAATAACCAGTTTTAATGAAACAAGAGGTAGCGCAGCAAGATTTTTTACTTTAATTTTACGACGTTTGACTTTTTTCTTTTCCTTAAGGTTAGATTCTTTAGAATTTTGAGTTCTAACTTTTTGTTGATCGGGTTTATTTTTCCTTTTTGCCTTGGGAAGCACTGGTACCGGTTCAACGAAAAATCCTAGAGCAAGCAAAAGGATACCGACAAGTTCAAATCCGAACTCAATATATCTTACCCAATTTATTTCAAAACCAGTTGAAATTAAAAGCGCCCATAACGCCAAAAAGAAGAATCCAAAAGCCCTGAGTGTTATTTTTAAATCAGATTTTTTGCGCTGGCTATCATAGTTAAGCCACCCTGCTGCGAAAAAACCAAGGGCAGCAAGGATATAAATCACAAAATGAGCGTTTTCTAACCAAAACCCTGAAGGCAAAATGTCTAAAAACATAAAAACTCCTTTTTACCCCGTGAGATAATTTTATATCTCATGGGGTTAATTATATTTTTTCTAAAATTAAATTAACTTCATTTTTTGTAAGGAAACCACTCCTAATTTCACTCGGTTCTCCTCTACGATCAATAAACAATGATGCCGGGTTTCGATACTTAAAAAAACTCGATTGGATTTCTTCTTGTTGATCAAAAAAGAAATGGGCTTGATAATTGCCCCTCTTAGCCAAAGCGGTGACCTGATCTCGGTAAATCTCTGGAACAATTACAATTATTTGGAGATGATTAGAATTTTCTTTGATAATTTGATCGTAAATTGCCAACTGTTCCAAGCTAGCAAAATTACGTGGATTAAAGTTGAAAATAATCACATCCTTGCCTCGCAACAGACCTAGCGAATCCCCTGTATTGGTTACAATTTTGTTCATCATGCTACCGGAAAACTCCAAAGACTCACCTTCAGAAACCAAAAACTCACTACTTGAAGTTATGTCTTTAAGATAACCCGACAAGGAGCTTATTTCATCAAGATTAATCACATTAGACTGATTATTGATATTCAGAAAGCTTATTCTTGAACCAACCTTAAAATAGTATTTACCTGCTGGTAAGAGCATTCCCTTAAGATTAACCTGACTAACGCTAGTAGGATTATCTAGTTGATAGGCTTCTCCATTAAACTTTTGCCAACTATTAATTTTTTTATTAAATTCATAAATTGTAACCTCATCGTCTTGGTCCATTTCAATGTCTAGAGGTTTTGAAACTTCAAATTTAAATATACCCTGCTTTAATTTATTTCCCGCACCATCTTCAGCAATAATTTCTCCCGTGAAGCTGCCTGCTTGATTCAATGAAACCATAGCAACCCAAAAACTTCTCAATTCATCGGAAGGTTCAAAATCAAAAGTTTGATCGTCAACCTTTAAAGAAACTTTGATTGGACCGCCCCTTAAGGTAGCAATCAATTTAAATTCCAGTTCTGCTGCCACCTCAATCTCACCAAAAGCTTTGGAAGAAATTTCCTGAGCGCCAACCCCAGCATTTAAGGAAATTAACCCTGGATTTTCTTGATCAATCACAATTTTAATCGGACCAAAGATGGTTTCATTCTCACTATTATCCCGCGCTCGCAATAAAATTCCATAATTGTTATCTAATAAAGGGAAACTCTCAATTGTAAAAGTAGCAATTTTCTCTCCCATTCCTTTAACCACAGTAACAGGGTGCCAAGTTTTTCCGCCATCAATTGAATAGGCCAAATATTCAATCACTCCCTGAATTTTACCTCGATCGTCAAGCGCTCTGGCGGTAAGGGAAAACTGACTTCCTTTAATTATTTCCTTTGGTTGATTTAAAATCTTAATTCGAGGTGGGGTTATGTCTCCAGGAGTTGCCTTGATTGGGACTTTTGTCCAAGTCCCACCGAGGACTGAGAGTTCTGAGGTAGTGGTCCCAACAGCACCAATCTCAGCTTCTTCAGCACGAGCAGCAACAACCGGAGCAACAGCTCCTGGTCCAATCGGTTCAGGAACTACAATCACTTCCTCGCCATCTCCGTCTCCACCATCATCTCCATCTCCTCCGCCACCGTCGCCGCCGTCTCCGCCACCACCATCTCCCGGATCTGGTTCTGTCAATTCGCTCCCCAGGTTAAGCCAACTTGTTTCAACAGAATCTCCGTTTCTTGCCTTAACTCTAAAAGAATAACTGGTGTCCGCATCTAATCCAGAAGAGGCCCAACTTAAATCAGTTTGCCAACCTGAATTAGTCCCCGCCGTTTGATTTTCTATATAATATTCCGTTCCAGCGGGATTAGAATTAGAATCCCAAGAAACAGAAATACCGGATTCTGTAAGATCATAAAAACTCCCACCACTTGGAACATTGGCAAAAGTTCTTTTTGATAATGTATTTGACCAGCCAGATTCATTGCCTAAGGCATCTCTGACTTTAACCCGATAAGTGTAACTTGTATTCGGGGTTAAACCAGAATCAATGTGGGTAGTTGAGGATTGCCAGCTTGAATCACTACCTCCGCCTGTTGTTTCATCAAATTGATAGGGATTAGAATGGAGACCACTGTCAGAATCAGATCCAGCATTAGCAATAATCGTTAATTGGGTTGAAGAATTTGCACTGATTGAAATCAAACTATTGTTGGTTGGAGCAGAGTCGTCAATCCCAGTATCCAAAGCACCCGAAGTAGTTGCGTTAGCTATCTTTGTTTTTGTTCCATTAGTTTTATTACTCCCCCTCACAAGCCAAGAATCTTGAACTCTATCAACACTTGCCACACTAGCAGTAACTAAGAAATTGGCATTCCCTCCGGTAGAAATACTCCCTCCGGTGAAAGTAATTTTGGAACTGTCAAACACCGCTGACCAACCAGAAGCTGATCCACCAGTAATCGTAAAGTGATTATTGGGACGTTGGATTTGAATATACTTAGCTGGGTCTGAACTACCAGGATTGTAGTAAGTGAAAGTGAAATTATTTGAGGTTCCTCCTCCAACCCAATGCAAGTCAACCTTTGCTGTGCCTTTTTTAAAAGAAGCTGAAGCAGGGTTCGGCCAACTAATCAAAATTAATCCCAGAATAACAGCAAAACTAAAAATTGTTTTGATGTATTTATTTATAATACCCTCCTTGATTAAGTGCGAATTTTTATTTTATTTTTCTATGCTCCAGGTAAATTCTTATCTCGGGTAGAGGCTTCTAAGATTTCTTTAACTTTTTCAACGATTTCATCTGGGGTATACTCGCTCTTAATTAAATAAGCTACTGCGCCCATCTCCAGGCCTTTCTTAGCATCATCTTGACCACCTAAATTAGTCAATAAAATTACTGGAACTCCTTTTGTTTCCGAATTTGATTTAATATGTTTAAGTGTCTCAAACCCATCCATTTTTGGCATCATGATATCCAACAAAATTAAATCTGGCTTTTCTTCTTTTAATTTAACCAACCCCTCTTCACCATTAAGCGCAACATTTACCTTATACCCATCCCGAACAAATTTGTCTTGATACATCCGAATTAACAAATTATCATCTTCAACTAACAGGATTATTGTTTCCTTAGGCATGTTTTTCTCCTTTTTTATTAGTTATTATTTTCATTATAACAAATTTAACTTGATTTTCAAAAACTATTTTTGGTCTGGAGTACTTGATGCTTCTTTTTTAATCGCCATGATTGATATTTTAGATGCCGAAGATCCCTTAACGGGAATAGAAAATGAAACGGTCGTTCCTTTTCCTAAGCCCTTGGAATCAATCCAGATTTTACCTCCAAGTTTATCCACGATTCTTTTTGAAATATACAAACCTAACCCCGTACCTTTACCAGACCTGGATATTGAAGCATCAACTTGAGAAAATTTCTTAAATAATTTTTTGAGGTCTTTTTTGGGAATTCCAGTTCCTGTATCTTTTACATCAACAATAATATCTTTTTCTTTCTCTTTAACTAAAACCGTAACCCCGCCTTTATCAGTAAATTTAATTGCATTCCCAATCAAATTTGATAAAACCATTCGCACTTTATCTTGCGCAGCAATAATTTTAGATAAAGATTTTTTAGGCTTTTTAAATTTTAAATATAATTTTGCGGGACGGGCAATTTCAGTGAGTTCGGTAACTGAATCTTGAATAATTTTTTCAATTTGAATGTCCTCTAAAATAAATTTCATTCGACCGGCCTCAATTCGAGAAACATCTAGCATGTCATTAACTAATGAGATCATTCGATCGTTGCCATCATAAGCTAATTTTAGATACTCCTCAATGTCAGGATTAGAAACTTTACCTAGCTCACCCTTGATCACCATATCAAGGAACCCTTTAATTGCCGTCATCGGGGTTCTCAATTCATGCGAGGCAATTGAAAGAAATTCATCCTTCATTTTTTCAATTTCCCGCTCTCTTGTAATATCCCTAAAAACTACCACACATCCAATTATTTTCCCTTTATTATCTTTAATTGGGGAAGCGCTGTCTGCAACAGGGATCATTTTACCTGTTTTAGAGCGAAGAACCGTACCTGGTTTCATTTCTACTGCATCCCCAGACTGTATTGCCTTATTAATAAAACCACTGTTATCCCGGCCAGTTTTTTCATCAAGAAACTTAAGATAAGGACCGAATGGTTCATCCAAAACTTCTTTTTCTCTGTAACCACTTAATTTTTCTGCAGTTTTATTAAAGAGAATAATCCTATTTTTTTGATCTACAGCAAAAACCGCGTCTCCAATATTACTCGTAATTGCCTCAAGTTTAGTTTTTTCCAAATTAACCTTAAGTTTTTCTTTTCTAATATCACCCAAGGTATCTAAAACAATTTCTTGTTGTTTCTCCAATTTTACTTTCTTTTTTATAATATCTCTTGTCTGCTCTTCTACTTTTTTATCAACATCCGCGCGAGATTTTTTAACCGCTCTGGCCATTGCATTAAAGGATTGAGATAGTGCTCCCAGTTCATCTTTTGATTTTATCTTAATCCTATGATTTAAATTTCCCTTCTTAATTATTTCTGAGCCTTTCCGCAAGATTGCAATCGGCCTTGCGATTGAATAAGAAACAAGAAATGCTAATAGAATTATTAGCCCCACGGAAACAAAACCAATAGCAAATAAAGTTTTTTCTAGCAATCTAATCGGTGCAAGAACTTTGTCCTTAGGAGTAACCTCTACAATAATCCCAAATTGTTCTTCATTTTGATCATTAAAAATAACTGGCGCATAAGCTTCAATGTCTTGATCACGAATAATCGAACCTGACTCGCCCGTAAGAACCCTTGAAGCTAAATCTGGATAATCATTATAAAAATTTTCACCTGTACCTAAATCCCGAGTGCCACCCCATTCTTTATCTCTTTGAGGATTCACCGAGTAAAAACCATCCCGATCTAATAAAAGAACCTTTTCTTCTAATAGGCGGGATTCCCGAAGAAGGTCCAAAAAAGTACTTGCGAGAACATTGATTATAATAACTCCTTTCCGATTGCCATCTTCATCAAAAACAGGAGTAGCATACCTAATCGTAGGTTTATAAGGAATTTCGATTCCCGAGGAAACACCCTCTCTGTTTAAATCTAAAGGTGAGACGTAAACCCTTCCTTCAGCCAACTTCATTACCTCTGTAAAATAATACTTGTCTTTTTTATTCTGGAGTTCGTTTAAAGAAATTGTTTTTGTTTTATCTTTGTTATTATCGTAATCTACCCGCACCAACTCATCACCTTTTTCATCTATATAACGAATCTGCGCAAGATCTTTTCCGGATATAATTATTTCTCTAAAAATATTAGCGAGACGATCGCGCCACTGTTGATACGATGAATTATCAAATGAGTCAATACCCTGATTTTCTCGAGCACGAATTATCCCTTGAATCGGAGAAGTTTTGCTTAAGAAAATAACCTCACTTCTAAAGCCTTTTAAAATAGTAGATATTTCTTGAGCACGTATTTGAGTACTCTCTTCAATACCATTTAGAGTGTTTTGTGATAAAGCATCATTTGAAATTCTAAAGCTAAAATAGCCTACGACAACTAAGGGGATTAAGGATGAAATCAAAAACCCCAGGAATATCTTCCTTTTTATCTTACCAAAAATCAAAGTCATTAAATGATCCTTAATTTGCTTGAATCTTGTCTTTTTTTTCATTTTGCCAGTAGGCATTGTTTTTAGAAAGTTATAATTTTGAAAAATAAAAATCCCCTCTGAGCTACTGTTATTATACCATTTTTTTATAAAATTAATACTGTTTTTTTATTAACCAAAAAACCGCCCCACCATTCGGCGGGACAGGCCTACAGACACGGTTTTTTCAGATTTGGCGGCGCCATGCACCGCATGGTGCGTGGCAGGCCCGGTGAGATTCGAACTCACAACAAGTGGTTTTGGAGACCACCGCTCTAGCCAGTTGGAGCTACGGGCCTACGAAAAAAGCAAAAGGTAAAAGGTAAAAAAACAACAAAAACTCTACTTCTTAAATTTGCTTTCTTTATGAACTGTATGTTTTTTGCAAAAAGAACAAAACTTATTTAATTCAAGTTTTTCTTTAACATTCTTATGATTCATGTTCGTAAGATAATTAACATTCTTACATTCCGAACATACCATTGGAAAACGTTTCTTTTTTTCAGCCATGATTTAAATAATTATTAATTAATTTTTGCTACTCCAAACAACATTTTCAATTTTTTCTCATACTTCTCTCCCTCAAACAACCTCAAGAAAGTTCTGGTAACTGTTATTGCTGTAAACATACTAATAATAATACCAATTCCCAAAGTCACCGCGAATCCTCTCACTTGGCCTGTCCCAAACCAATAAAGAATCACACAAGTAATCAAACTAGAAACATTGGAATCACGAATCGAGGACCAAGCACGTTTAAATCCTTCTTCAATCGAACCAATTAATGACTTACCTTCTCTTAACTCCTCTTTCATCCTTTCAAAAATCAAAATATTCGCATCCACGGCCATCCCAATCGAGAGAATAAAACCAGCGATTCCTGCTAAGGTAAGAGTAACGGGCATTAATTTATAAATCGCAAGGACAACCAGGGAATAAATAATAAGTGAGACTACAGCCAACAATCCTGGCAAGCGGTAATAAACCAACATAAAAAGCGCAATCAAAATCAATCCAAACAAACCAGCAATCAAGCTCTTTTCTATCGACTTTTGCCCCAAAGTTGCTCCAATTTTACGATGTTCCACTAATTTAATCGGAACAGGTAGCGCACCAGCATTTAATTGAATTGAAATATCTTTAGCTTCTTGCAGAGCAAAATCGCCTGTGATCACAGCTTTACCATCAGTGATTGCTTGTTGAACCATTGGTGAACTGATCAATTCATTATCGAGATAAATTGCAACTGGCTTATTTATATTACGCTTTGTAATTTCACCAAATTTCTTTTTGCCATCCCCCGTGAATTCAATTGAAATTTCTGGATTATTATCTTGAGGATTGAATTGAACACTTGCTTTTTTAAAATCTTTACCCGTAAGACCAGTCGGAACAAAGGCTACATTAGACATATCCACTGTTGCGTCTTGAGAAGCTTGGACAGCTTGTTGTTCTCTAAAGTCTAATTGAGCAGTTTTACCAATTAAATCTAAAGCCTCTTGCTCATTTTGAATTCCAGGCAATTCAACAATGACACGCCATTTTCCTCCGGTTTTATTTTTTTGGATAACTGGTTCTGAAACACCATAAGCATCAACACGTCTTCTGATTACCTCAACAACTCCATCCATCGCATCATTTTCACCACCTTCTTCAACCTTTTCTAAATTTGCTTCATAAGTCAAATGAGAGCCGCCCTGAAGATCCAACCCTCGATGAATTTTTAATTCACGCTGATAATCAATACCAATGGAATTTAAATCTAAATCGGGAGTTTTCGGCCAGTCTACTAAACCAGCCAAAACAGTTGAAACAATAATTCCTGCAATTAAGAGCCAAAAATATTTGCGCATTTAAAAAGAATTATGAATTATGAAATCTGAAATCAGAATAACTCATAGTTCAGATTTCTGACTTCTGATTTCTTAATTCTGTATCTATTATACCTTAATCATTAAACATTATCCATTACCTATCATTGGCACAAAAACAAAACCTGGAAATTTTTCCTCTATATAATCATCTTCGCCCTTTCTGATTATCAAAACAAGTTCCTGTTCATCCTTTCCAACTGGCATTACCAGTCGTCCGTTGATTTTAAGCTGTTTTTTAAGACTTGGGGGGATTTTAGGGATTGCAGCCGCTCCAATAATCCGATCAAAGGGCGCTTCCTTAAGAAGACCCTTTGAACCATCTTGATTAAAAATCTCTATATTCTTAAAAGCAAATTTCTGTAAGTTTTTAGAACCTAATTTTTGTAATTCCGGAATTATTTCCAAACCAATTACCCTGCCTCGGCCGCCAACAATTTCCGCCAAAAGTGCAGCTTGCCAACCTGAGCCCGAACCAATATCCAGGATTTTATGGCCAGCTTTAGGCTGAAGCAACTCTAACATAAAAGCAACCGTAAAAGGCTGTGAGATTGTTTGATCAAAACCAATTGGAAAGGCAATATTAATTCCTGCTTGGTTTTTATTATCTTCAGGAAAGAAATTACTTCGATCAATTTTATAAAAAGCCTTGGTAATTTCCTTGGTCGCTAATGTTCTCTCGGAGACTAATTGATCAACTAATTTTTGATAGGTTGAGCTTTTTTCAAGAATCATATTTTTCTCCTTGCCACGCCTTTATGGCGTGGCTTAAATTAAGTATACCACAAATTTGATGTCTTATTTTCAATAAAAACTCAAGATAAAGCTATATAATTAAAAACTCTACCTATCACCAAAAATGAAAATGCCAAGAAATTTTACAATGTCACGATTGATTGAGATGGAAAAGAACAAAATTTTTCATTTTAACAAGAAGTAGGATATAATAAATATACTATGAAACTTTCACTCAAACCGTTTTTAAAACTCGACTGGATTATGATCGCCACAATCACCCTTTTAATCATTACAGGGTTGATTTTGATATACAGCACCAGCTTTAAAGAAGATCAGTTAGCGAATCTAAGCAATTTTATTAATCAAGTGATTTTTGCAGCGATCGGACTAGGACTGATGTTCGCCTTATCAATGTTTAACTACCGAAACTTAAAAAATATTACGGCTTATCTTTATATTTTTTCCATCATCGCTCTGATAATTGTTTTAATTTTAGGAAAAACCGTATCCGGATCAACCCGCTGGATTGACCTTGGTTTTTTTAACTTTCAACCTTCCGAAATTACAAAACTGATCCTGGTCATCGTGCTCGCAAAATATTTTTCAAGCAATTTACGCGAAATAAAATTCTTTAAACATTTATTGATTACTGGAATTTACACCGCAATCCCAGTTGCGCTGGTTTTATTAGAGCCAGACCTTGGAACCGCTTTAAGTTTTATTATAATTTGGGCTGTGATGTTGCTGGTGGTCGGCGCACGTTTCTTATATCTCGCCCTAGTGGGAATGGGTGCGGGAGCAACATTTCCGTTAGCATGGTTTTTTATTTTAAGAGATTATCAAAAAGAAAGACTACTAACATTCCTAAACCCCCAAGGGGATCCTTTGGGGAGTGGCTATAATGTAGCCCAATCAATCATTACAATTGGTTCAGGTGGAATATTAGGGAGAGGCCTTGGTTATGGCCCCCAAAGCCATCTTAACTTCTTGCCAGTCCAACATACAGATTTTGTTTTCGCAGTTCTGGCAGAAGAGCTTGGATTTGTGGGAGGAATATTTTTAATTGTTCTGCTCGCAGTATTATTTTGGCGACTTTTTAAGGCCGCGAAAGTATCGCTTGATAATTTTGGAAAATTAATAAGCGTGGGGATTATTACAATTATAGTTTTCCAAGTGATCATCAATATTGGCATGAATTTAGGGATTATGCCTGTAACTGGGATTCCCTTGCCCCTTGTAAGTTACGGCGGAAGTTCATTGTTATTTTTCATGTTAAGTTTTGGAATAATTTTAAGTATTGGAATAAATAAAGAAAAAATTGAGTTTAATAAGTAATACTAATCAACTAATCACAAGCCATGCAAATTACCTGGGACATTATCGCGCAAATCGGCCTTACCACACTCTCCGTGAGTGCAATTTTTTTGATTGCTAGGAAAAACAAATGGGGATTCGTCATTGGATTACTTTCACAACCATTCTGGTTTATCACCTCGCTTGCCAATGAACAATGGGGAGTTTTTATTACCAGTATTATCTTTACATTCAATTGGATTTTCGGAATCTATATGTGGTTTTTCAAGAAAAACAAAAAAGATTTCAAAAAACATAAAGATATCCATCCGCATGTGCATCATTAAAAAAATACAACAAATAAAAAAACGCCTCAGAAATCCTGGGGTGTTTTTTTTGTTCCTGTAGAGGCGCAATGCATTGCGCCTCTACCGTTTCAAATTTCTCACATGTCTCCAGATATACCAGGTGACTCCCGCAATAATTATAATCCCAATCACAAGATCAAACTTATGAAAATACTCCCCCAAGCCATCCCAGTGCCCTCCTAACCTTTGTCCTAGATAAACTAAACCGACACACCAAGGAAAAGACCCTAAAACCGTATAAATTGAAAATGTCCAAATATTCATTCTCGCAACCCCAGCTGGAAAAGAAATAAAGGTTCTTACTACAGGTAATAAACGACTAAAGAAAATTGACCAAGCACCGTATTTTTTAAACCACCGATCCGCTAAATCTAAATCGTGATGTGAGATCAAAACATATTTACCATACTTCTCCACCAACGGCCGACCACCCCATACACCGACATAATAAGCCACAATGGACCCAATTAAGCATCCCAAAGTTCCTGCCAAACTAGCAAACCAAAGATTAAATTGGCCCTCATAAACTAAGAATCCCGAGAAGGGCAAAATAATTTCAGAAGGTAGAGGGATACAAGCGCTCTCAATTGCCATTGCAATAACCACACCAAAATAACCCAAATTAGAAATCAGGTTGATTACAAATTCACTAAGAATTTCAATGAGTTCTGCAAACATGAAAAGATGTTAGATGTGAGATGTCTGATGTTAGATGTGGACTGTTTTTGATATCAAACATCAAACATCAAATATCAACCATCTACTGACTTATAATACCCCAAATAATCAAAACAATTCCAATTGCGAATAAATAATAAGAGAAAACAAACAGAGAATGTTTTTTAAGAAAGCCAATCAAAAATCTGACTGCGAAATAACTAACAACTATGGCAGCAACGAAGCCGGCAATAAAAAACCAGGCGCCCTCCTCTATCGTTCCTTTTTGCAAAAATTTAATAAATTCAAAAAGTCCTGCGCCAAACATCAAAGGTGCTCCCATCATAAAGGAAAATTTCGCTGCAACAGAACGCCTAATCCCTCTTAATAACCCGACACTGATTGTTATTCCAGAACGAGAAATACCGGGAATTAAAGCAAATACTTGCACAGCTCCAATTATAAGAGAATCTATAATTGTAATTTCCGTGAATCGTTTATGTAATTTAGCAATCGACTCTGCAAAAATGAAAATAATTCCAATAATAATCATCCAGGTCGCCACCATAAAAAGATTGCGGAAATATTTTTCTAAAATTCCCTCAAAAAGAAATCCCATAATAACCGCTGGAATAATCCCAACAACAATCTTGGAAAGTAAAAACTCTTCTGGTGGTAAAGCGGCTTTATTGGAAAATGATTTAATCAAATCAGGGATCATCCTGATTAATCGCATCCATTCTTTTCTAAAATAAACTAAGATTGCAACCAAGGTCCCTAAATGTAAAATCACATCAAAAAACAATCCTGGGTCTTCCCAATCTAGAACATCTCTGATAATTACCAAATGCCCCGAAGAACTAATTGGAATAAACTCGGTTAAACCCTGAACAATACCTAATATGATTGCTTGAATAATGGACATGGAGATAATGGTTAATGGCTAATCATTGTCAATTTTCAATTCTTACTCATTATACATTAACTATTGCTGATATGCTACAATAAAGACGAATTTTAATCAAGTGCCAATGGATCAAAACATGACTCCAGAAATTGATTACAGTATTTGCAACAATTGCGGTAAATGCATTGATGTTTGCAAGCATAATGTTTTGAAAACAAGAAAACAAGATGGGCAGCTAAAGGTTTATGCGATTCAGCCTGAAAATTGTACTGGCTGCAGTGAATGTGCCGAAAATTGTCCCCTTGGTTGTATCTGGATTAATTAAAGAATTATGTTAACAAATTTCAGTTCAATTAAAGAAACAGTGATCATGGCAGCTGACACAAGAGAAAAGTTAGGTACAGTTGAAGATATTGTCATTGATCCTGAAAACGGCAAAATCCTGTGTTTCATAGTGAATACAGGACTTTTTAAAACTGTCAAAATTATTGCTCCTGACGATTTAATTGGATGGGAAAATGAATTTTTAATTTCACAGATGGCGGCAAATTTGCTTGAGAAAAAAGAAATAATTCGGGCAAATGATTTAATTGAGCAGAAGCTAAAAATTATTGAACAAAAAGTTGTTAATCAACAAATGCGGACAATCGGGAGAGTTTCTGATGTTACAATTAATCTCGAAACATTTCAATTAAACCGGCTTGCAGTTGAAATTAACCCTTTAAAAGGAATTATGGAAAGTGAGCGTCTAATCCCCTGGGATAAAATTATTAAAATTACAAAAAAGTTCATTATGGTGAAGGAACTGGAAAAAGATAAGGCGACAGTGGTTAAAAAGTTTGCTGAAACAACTTAACCCATTGTTCTAATTTAACATTTTCTGGCCGCGAATTAGGCAAAATGTCAATTTGCTCCAGGTCAGATTCTGAAATTTCTGGTAAATTATTCAAAAGCTTTTTGCGCGGATGCCGAAAGGCTTTTTTGATCATCTCAAAAAAGCTAGCCTGATCTTTTTCGACTATCAATGGCTTATTCCTTAAGATTAATTTAATTATCTGTGAATCTACCTTGGGTTTTGGTTTAAATGCCTTGCTAGAAACGATCATCACGGATTCTACGGTTGCAAAGAGCTGAACACTTAAGCCCAAAATACTCCCCTTTTCATTGTCGAGTATTTTATCCGCCACTTCTTTTTGAAGCATTACAACAATTGCCACGCCATGAAGGCGTGGCACCCCGCCCTTGTGGCGGGGTGATTCTAAAATTTTTCTTAAAATCGGCTTGCTTTGATTATATGGAAGATTGCCAACAATTTTGAGATTATCAACATTTCGTAGGGAACAAAAATTTTTGTTCCCTACGAGATCCAAAAAATCACCCGCGATTAATTCCAAATTTTCTTGATCCCCAAATCGTTTACCCAAAAACCGCACCAATTGATCGTCTTTCTCAATTGCAATTAATTTATTAACTTTAGGTAAAATTTTCTCTGTTAAAACTCCCATCCCCGGACCAATCTCTAAAACTTGATCATTTTTATTCAATTCCAAAGCTTGAACGATTTTATTTACTACTTTCTCGTCTTTTAAAAAATGCTGCCCGAGAGATTTTTTGGGGCGAAAGTTTTGAGACATATTTTAATGATAAAAATTAAACAAAACTTTTGATTTTTTTTCTTGATGAATATATAACAATACCTAAACCGTAAATCACTGATTTTTAATTATTTTAGTTTTTGGAAACCTTTGGGAAGGGAGTGGTTATATGGCGAGATTTATTCCCAAAATAAAACAGGCAATTGCCTATTTATTATACCATGTACCATCCCTGTACCGTACGGTGCGGGATACCATTCGGTACATGGCGCCGCCATGCTCGTACTACTTAATTAAGCACTTCTAGTCTAACCAATGCCACACTTCCCATCCCAACCGCATTCTTTGCAGCGACACTCAAATCAATAATATGACTCGTTCCATAAGGACCGCGATCATTAATCCGCACAATACAAGACCTGCCAGTATTTAAATTAATCACTTTCACTCTTGTCCCAAATGGCAAATTCAAATGCGCTGCTGTGAGCGAAGTTTTATCTAAAATTTCCCCATTCGCAGTGTGATTCCCATAAAAACCCGGACCATACCAAGTCGCTGTACCGGTATAACTTGTACCACCAGTTTTTGTCCCCTGTTTAATAATTTTTGAGCGCGGTTCTTTGATGATCTTTTCAGATAAAATAATTTGGTCAACAACCACTCCATTGTATAAAACTATTTTGAGCATCTGAGTTTTTTCACCGTCTCGTCCTTCCTGAACCACGGCCTGTTCTCCAATAGAAAGATTGGGATCATCCTGGTAAATAACTTTATAATGAATCGAAACGGTTTCTTCCAAAACCTTCGTCCCCTCTTCAAATATATGAATAACCGAACGATCAGCAACACTAGCGCTCAAAGCTGGCTTAACTTGGTCATTTTCCTGTAATTTAATTTTATTTTCTGCCAAAACTTCCTTTACTGTTCCGGCTTTAGTTCGAACTTTAAGTTTTTGATCGTAATTTAAAATTGTAATTTGTTTTGCCCGATCAATTATAATCTCTGTACCAATTTCGTATTCAGTTTCTTTTGGAGGTAAAACAGTGTCTTCTGGATGAACTTTTAATTTTAAAGCTTCGAAAATCTCACCGATGGTTTCACCTTTGGCTTTCGTTTCAAAACGTAAATTATTATCTATAATCACAACCGGTCTTGCTTTTTGCACTGCCACCACGATTTCTCCACCATCAAGTTCAGTATTGAGAGTCGGTGAAACTCCATCTCTTTTATCAAGAATTAAACCTTCTTTTTGAAACGCTTCTTTGATGTTATTTTCTCGACTGAAAAAATTATACCTTTGCCCCTCGAAAGAAACTGCCACCCTGGTTGTAACATGCTCCAGAAAACAACCTTCTTTCTTACTCTCCGAATTATCGAAAGAAGCTTGTACGGGAATAATTTGAGTAAAGGCAATCATAAATAATAAAACACTCACTAACAAAACCACTCCACCAAATTGGTGTTTTTTGAAAAAACGGGTTAATTTTTGTTCTAGAATATTATTCATGGATAGTTGCTAAAAATAACGTTGATTCAAAGCCCCAGCTTTGAATCATTGTGCAGGTATAACAAAACCCCCTCGCTATGAAATTCATCACGCCATGCGGCGTGATGCCACGCCTTCATGGCGTGGCAAAATCCCCCTTCCTCTATGTGATATTGTTAATTTATTAAATCTAATGAATAAAATAGATTCGACCCCAGCCGCCATCATGGTAATCAATCGTTCCCCGACCGAATTGTTCTGGACCACCCCAACCATTATAATCAGTAAAGGTTACATTATTCCCACTAACAGACTCAATATAAGCCACGTGTCCATAAAACCCCAAATCTGTCCAACAAATAATACTTCCAACTTCTGGCACTTGATCAACCTGATATCCTTGTGCTGATGCATTACTAGCCCAACTATTCGCATTCCCAGGCCAGGCTACCGTTCGCCCAACTGTTGACCATTTCCAAGCAGAGTAAGAAGTACATTGTCCCATATAAAATCCCCAGGGATCAACTCCTTGCATACCATGCCACGGATAATTACCAGTTCCATAATTACCACCAGGAGTTGAGCCAGTTTGCCTTGCAATGATAGCAGCAATCTCTGATTGAACCTTAGAAGCATTATTATAACTGTCGCCTAGCATCTCCTGATATGCCGATTCTTCACCTTGCGTCTTAGCCAAAAGATTGTCTTTAGCTTTTCGCTGAGAATCAAGTTGTTGTTTCTTAGAAACCTGCCCTTGTTTTAAATCTTCAAGTTTTTTCTTTTTAGTTTCAAGTTTTGCTTTTTGTACATCAAGCTCTGCTTTTAATTTTTTTAACTGATTAATCGCGGTTTGACCTTTTTTCTCAACCACTTCAAGATAAGTTAATTGATCCATAAAATCAGAGAGGTCGCTACTGTCCAAAATAATGTCTAAGACATCATCACTTTCTTTTTGATACATCAAGAAAATCAACTCACCAACAATCTTTTTTTGCTTCTTAATAAACTTTTCTTTTTCTTTGATTTCTTTGGTTACCTGATCAATCTCCTTTTTATTCTTCTTAATTTTCCTTTCCGTGCTTTTAATCTCAGAAGTTAGTTTATCCAATTGACCATTCATCAAAGAAACTTGATCTTTCAAAGAATGAATTTCGGTACCTTTCGCCTCAATTCTATTCTGATAATTAGAGATTTGACTCTCAATAGAGTCTAATTCGGCTTGTTTTTCACCCAAATCGTCCGCAAAAGCCGGAGTAAAGACAAAAATTAAGGCAAAAAGAAAAACCAAGCAAGATATAGCAAACTTCCTGGTCTTGGTGAAAAACTCTTTTTTTATTGTTAGATTCATCTTAAAATACATCTATATTAGACTTAAGAAAAGGACACGATCCCCTTTTTGTAAGCCTTAAATGTTTATTTCTGCTTCTTAAGCTTAGCAGAAATCAGAGTATTAGTCAAGCTCTTTTGCAGTCAAAACGCTCGAAGCAATAGTTAAGAACAATTTTGTTGACAACAATGATATCATATGCTAGACTGCTTAGTAATGGTGGCACACATGTCCTTGTTCTAAAATTTTAAGAGAAAAATTCGTCCTTACTTAAACAAAAAACAACTTGTTGGTTCTAAGTTTAACTTAAGAACCGAAGGTTGTTTTTTGTTACTCTAGATCTTAAGATGTTTTCTGATCGCAATCAAACTACTCAACACACCAATTAAAATCCCTCCGGCTAATTGGAATCCTATAAGATACAATAAATTTTGGTTAAGATAATTAGTTAATTCCACTCCTCCTAAATATTTCGAAAGAGGAGGGAAAGAATAATAAACCAAAGGAATAATAATTAAGAGAGAGGTAGCCATTGCCAGTGCCCCATATATAACTCCCTCAATCACAAATGGCCAGCGCACATACCAATTCGAGGCGCCAACAAGTTTCATGATTTCAATCTCTTCTTTGCGAGTATAAATTGTAACCCGGATGGAATTAAAAACAACCAAGAGGGAAATAATGATGAAACCTAAACTAATTCCAAGACCAACTTTGCGAATAAAATTTGTAATACTGATTAAACGATCAATTTTTGATTTATTTTCATAATAACTAACCCCATTTTCGGAGATAAATACTTGATAAGAAGGATCTTCCAAGGTCTGATTAATCATTGCGTATTGGCCGGGGTTTTTCGCCTTAATTTCCAAGCTGGCTGGCAAGGGATTCTCATCTCCATCAAGCGAATCAAGGATCAATGAATCAGATTTATGTTCAGCTTTAAATTTATCAAGCGCTTGCTTTTTTGAGATATATTCAATACCCTCAACTTCTTCCAAATTAATCAATCTATTCTTAATCTCAAGAACGCTTTCTTCAGATGAAGAGTCTTTAAAATAAACACTAATATCAATTTTATTTTGGATAGAATCAAGCGCAATATTCCCTAAAAATCCAAGGATCAACAAAGAGCTGATCACAAGCAATGTTAAAGCAACAATAGCTGTTGTGGTTAAACTTAACCAGCTATGTCTCCAAAAACTCACAAACCCCATTTTAATCACTCGTGTGACTGTTGTTATAAACACAGAAATAATGGTTAATGATGAATGGCTAATGAATAATTATTTTCCCCATTCCCTCTTCCCTTTAATATACCAATCAGCGATCCCTAAGAAACGATCGGCAGATGTCGCAATTATATTTTCCTCAATACCTTTAATCTTTTTGTTAACAAAGTAACTATCAACAGGATTGGCAATAAATATCGCAGGGACTTCCCGATTAACAATTTTAAATATTTCTTGATATGCCGTAGTTTGCTTACTTTTATTATTTGTTTGACGTGCACGCTCCAAATTTTTATCAAGATCCGTATTACTAAAAAGTGAAAGATTTAATCCTGGATCATTTATTTGAGTTGAATGCCAGAAAGGATAAAGATCATAATCAGCTCCAAGATTTTCTCCAAAAAGTAACGTCTGGTATTCCCGCGGACGAATATGCTCTTGTTGCAAAATACCAGCTGTATAAATATGTAGATTTAATTTCACGCCCACCTTTTCTAAGTTTTGACGAATAATTTCAGCAATCTGCACAAATTCTTCTTGATCGCTTGTTGTTAAATCTATTTCTAACTCTTTTCCATCTTTTTCAAAATATTTATCACCTTTAGCTTTTTCAAAACCTGCTTGCTTTAAAAAGTTTCGCGCTTTTGTTAAATTATAAATATCTTTTGCGTATGTTTTTTTGAAACCAGGAAAATGAGAGAGAATTGGAGATTTAATCAAATTCGCATCTCCCGAAAACACTTCTTGAATAATAGTTTTACGGTTAATGGAATAATTTAAAGCTGATCGCACATTGATATTCTCGAGAGCAGTGTTTTCTTGCTGATTAAAAAAGATGGCAACATATTGAGGTGTGGCAAGTTTGTAATGATTAAACACCCTGTCCTTAAAACCACCGCCAAGTTTATCCCATTTCAGATCAAAAACCCCATCAATTTCCCTTTTTTCTAAAGCAAAACCAAGTTTATCTACAGTGGGATAAAATTTTAAAATCAAATTATCCAAGTACGGTAAGTCTCCCTTGTAATCTGCAAATTTCGCCAATCTAAGTGTTTTTAAACCACTGTCTTCCGCTATTTGAAGCCCCTCAAAATAAAAAGGTCCTGACCCGACTGGATCCAGATTATATTTTGCTGTCAAAAGTTTTTTAGATTCAATATTTTCCCAAACATGCTTAGGCAGTATCCCTAAAGTTACATTTGAAAGAAAATTACTATACACGTCCTGGAGTTTAAAACGCACCGTCTTGTCATTAATTTTTTCTACCTTAACATTGCTCCAATTAGATTTTAATGTGCCCGGATAATCAGGATGTTGGATCAAACCAATTGTAAATACAATATCATCTGCTGTAATTTTATTTCCATCATGCCAAGTAAGCTTGTCCTTTAAATAAAAAGTATAAATTTTCTTTTGCTTATCCACTGTCCATTTTTCAGCCAAGTCACCTTCGATTTGTCTATTACTATTATATTTTACCAAACCAGAAAAAATTAATGTGCAGATATCCCGATCAGCATCGTTTGTTTGGCAAAGCAAGGGATTAATATATTTTGGTTTGCCAACTATCCCCTCAGTATAATTGCCACCATCTTTGGGAACAATATGGGAATTATTAAAATATAATTGAAAACCCAAACCCAAGATGCATACCAATGCAACCCAAGCAAAAATAATCACAAGGATTTTCTCCCACTGCTTTAAGGAAGTTGGGAAAAGTAATGAAAAGTAGCGGATACGAAAAAAGAGTTTGTCGAAAGACAATCTTTTTTTAGTGGTTTTTGGGTTATCCTTCTCGATATTTGAATGACCAAAAATTGATCTCATAAGAGAAAGCTAGTTATTTTGACTTTGTTTGGCTTTTTAAACATCTAGAACAAACCAAAGCTCGAGGAGCACTTTTATCTGTACTGATTTTGGTTTTTTGTAAATTAACTTTGAAACGTCTTTTAGTTTTGCGGTGAGAATGACTGACGTTATGCCCTGCCATCGCTCCTTTACCGCAAACTGAACAACTTTTTCCCATAATAATCCCTTTCTTTAATATTGACTTTTAGGATAAATTTAAGTATAATAAAAACCAGTGAAATCTACCATTGGCAATTTACAGAATAGCATAAATAATTGCCAATTTCAATTGATAATTCTTGCATGCTTCAATATTTATTCTCAAACCCATCTTTTTTATTCGGTTGGATCATCGCCTTGATAATTGGTCTTAGTATCCATGAGTTTGCGCACGCATTTATAGCGCATAAACTAGGAGATGACACGGCAAAGAATGCTGGAAGAGTGACTTTGAATCCGTTGGCACATATGGATCCGATTGGAACCTTGATGATTTTTATGGCTGGATTTGGATGGGGAAAACCTGTGCCTGTGAATCCTTATCAGTTAAAGCATGGGAAATGGGGACACGCAATTGTTTCCATTGCTGGTCCCGCTAGTAATATTTTAACTGCTGCCGTTTTCGCTATGTCATTTAGAATAATGATAGCTGCAGATATTAGTGCGCCCACGGTTATAGTTCAAATGTTGCAAGCAATTATTGAGTTGAATTTAATTTTGGCGGTTTTCAATTTAATCCCAATCCCGCCTTTGGATGGATCAAAAATTTTGGCTGCTATAGTCCCAAATGCTTTGGGAAATATCATAGAGGAAATTGAAAAAATTGGACCGTTTGTATTGTTAGGAATTATTATTTTCACAATTGTCTTAAACATTCCGCTTTTCAGTCGCATAATTCTACCAGTCGTAAATACAATTGAACAGTTTCTAATCTTCTGGCCGTCTTAAAAAGGCAAAGGGCAAAAAGCAAAAGCATAGTGATAAGTCATCCCGAACTTGTTTCGGGATCTCCTTCAAACAGTACGATGAGATGCTGAAACGAGTTCAGCATGACAATTTATATTACTTTTTGCCTTTTAACTTTTACCTTTTACCTTCTTATACGGGGGTGCATTGGTTTCGACAAAGGTTTTTGTAAATTAAAAATGCAAGCCGAGCTTGTTAGTTTGCTCGTAAATCCAGCTAACAACTTGTAAGTGCAAAAAATTCACTTGCTAGCATGGTAAAGAGCTTTTTAGCTCCTAACCTTGCGCCAGTCGTTGCTTAATTTTTTAAACTTCGACCGTCTTCCTTTCTGTGCCCGGCAGAGAGTCAAAGACGCCATACCTCGGGCTCGATAATTAATTTGCTTGAGTTAATTATTTAAATATTTCAAGCTAGGATTAAAAGTTTTTTGCTTATTTTAGAGCTTCTAATCCGAAACTTTTTAAATAAGTTAAGCTTGTAGAAATTTTTATTTTGCTCCTTTGGACGCGGGTTCAAATCCCGCCACCTCCACCAATTGGGATTTTGGGTACCCAGAAAGTTGTTTTAACCTGAATGGTAAAGCAATTTCAGGAGTTCCAAACCCGTTTTGTTTATCATACTTGGGATTGACTGGAAAGATAAGTGCTTGGATTAACTTTTTGGCTTCTATATCCCCTTCTTCCCAGTATTTATCGGGTGTTCTAACAAAATCAAAAACTTCTCGAAGAGCTTCCTCAAAGTGAGGTTGCTTTTTGTTTTGAGTAACATTCTCAAGCTTACTGTTTTCTTTCTCAAGGCTTTCTATCTTAACCTCATATCTCTTCACTACAACGTCGCTTTTGGCCTTAGGAATCAAATTAATATACCTTTCAACCTCCGTTTCATTCTGTCTCAACAATTGCTCTGATTCCCGTTTTTTGAGCACATAATCCTTCTCACTATTCTCCCATAAATCAAGCAATACTCTCTCCGCGAACTGAAGGATTTCTTTTTCAGGAATAAGACTCTTGAGTAATCTTACATACTCATTTTCAATGAGATGTTTTTGAATATTCTTTGGGTTAGCAGAACACTCTGCATTATTACAAGTGTACATAAAATAATACTTGGTTTTGCCTTTCACTCTACTAGCAGTCATTGTTGTTTCGCAGACAGCGCAATCAACAAATCTCCGCAATGGAAATTTAAGGCTATCGGTTTTCCAAGATTGCCTTTCAGTTTTACTAAGCCTTTCTTGAATTCTGTCATAAATTTCAATATCAATAATCCCTTCGTGCTTTGCTTTCAATCTTGCAATCTTCCATCTAGGATATTCGATATAACCCGTGTAAAGAATCTCAGTTAAAATGCGCTTAACAAGTGAGGGGTGGACTTTATTATCCTTGGCTCTAGTTTTAATTTTCCCATCCAAAAATTTACGAACATCTTCTTGAGTTAAAAAGACTCCATTAGCAAAACCTTCCAGAGCTTTCTTTAAAGCCCTTTTATCTGATTCAATTGGATGTAACAATTTACCGTGTTCACTAGTTTTACGAAATTCATAACCAGTCGGAGGGTGAAAAGCCCAATAGCCCCGTTCTACCCTCGCTCTCATTTTCTGATTAACCTGTCTTGTATTAGACTTTCTTTGGTATTCGTGGATAACAGCAAAAATCTTTTCAACTAACATGCCTTCTAAACTTCCATCTAATTTGTGATTGAGGCACTCAAGTTCAACACCTTGAGCAGATAATTGTGCTCTAAGTTGAATATGAACTTCCAAATCTCTTGCCAATCTACTAAGGTCGTCAATAAGAACGATAAACTTTGAGTTGGGATGTTTCTCTAAATATTGGAGCAAACAATTCATAGCAGGTCGGCTAGACACTCCACCCGAAACAGCTTTATCACGAAATACTTTAACAACACTATACCCTTTCCCCTGTGCATATTTTTGGCAACGCTGTTCTTGACCATCAAGGCCATGCCCTTCCTCCGCTTGCCTATCGGAGGATACTCTGCAATAAATTAAAGCTTTTTTATTAGTTAACATTTTTTAAAATTAGAAAGTAATAAAAATAATTCTTGAAAATGAAAACTCTAGTTATATTTATCAAAATAATCCCTCAAGAGATTCTCCGTGATTGCATAAAGAGAGTTTCTAATTTTCTCGATTTGTTCATCTGTTAGATTGTATTTTTTTAGATATTTCTTACACTCATTTGTCGATAACATTAGAATATAGATTCGCTCACGTAGCAGGATTAGTGCCACTTAAACAACATTTAAATATAAATCGGTCTTCCCGACTTACTTGGTTCTTCTTATCCTAGTCACAGAAGTAATTTTCTTGCTGTCATTTCTATGTGTCATTATTGACTCATTAGATTGACCTCTTATTTTCTTAGAAGGGTTATACTTGTGATGGATTTCTTCGATTATCTCTTTAATACGATTAGAATCACTCAAAATTAATTGCATTTTTCTTGACCCTATGGGCATTTCTAATTTCAAAAGTAAATTATAAAAACTTTCGTCCAGTGCCTCACACCCAACACCCATACTAAACAATATTTTCCTAAAGCTAATTATTATTAAAGAATTTCCTCCCGAATAATAGCGAGAATCAGAAAATTCCGAGTGCATACTTATAGCTGACGACAATCTTAAGCAAGAATCAAAGGAAACTGAGTTGGCTTCTCCATTTGTAACCAAAAATATATCATGCCCCATTATTGCAAGTATTATTTTAGATATTAATACTTCAGAAACAGATTCAGGTATTATATATCCTCCGCTCATTTTATACTTCTTACTTCTTTTTATTTCTTTAATTCCGCCGAGATAGTCAGCATCTTTGTGGATTACCTTTCTCTTGATATTTGCCTTAATTTTTTTAATCTTCTTTATGGAAAAACCGATTTGTCTTAATTCCTTGTATAGCAATATTTCGAATAAATCCAATAAGGAGAATTTATGCCATTTCCATTTTTCTGTTCTAAAACGACTAATTAAACCTTTTTCACTCCAATCATTAATAACTTTAGATGTAAGACCAGTGTCTCTAATCGAATAAGGTGTATCCTTAAATTTGCTAGGATTTTTATCAAGATAATCCTTAACCGCATTTCTAACCCTATTTTCCATTTTAGCTATATTTTTAAAAATTGAATCTTCTGGCATTTTGAGTAATTATAAATTATTATTAAATCTAAACTAATCCTAATACAAGAAAAGCTTTCCGTCAAGTAAGCTTCTGTGGATAAGTTGTGTAAAAAGCGTTAAATATCCATAAAAGCTCCTGAACACAACAAAATTAAACCTGTTTTTACTATACATAACAGCGATATTATGCTATTCTTCAGTTGTTAACATAATATAATACCTAACCCTCAAGATAATTTTTTGAGATATGGTAGAAAAACGTCCGTAATGTAAATGGTCGCCTGACCATTCTTCTTTACGGACGTCTATACTCGAAAGAGTGTAGGGTGCTCCTTCGGGAGTACCGTGGCAGGCGGCCTTTTGTGTTGCCTTAAATTCACTAATCAATAAAAATAATGCAAATATCCGAAGAAGGAATTAAAAAATATCAAACTCTTTACAAAGAACATTTTGGGAAAGAAATTAGTCGCGAAGAAGCAATAAAGCAAGGAACCGCACTTGTTAGATTTGTGTATTTGATTGGTACGAATCTCCATCTCTCAGATAAATTATTAAAAAAAGATTAAAATTATATATTAAAAATTTATTAATTAAAAGAAAGGAACAAAAAATGGGCAAAACTAACAAGAAAGCTGAAGCGGTAAATTCAACTCAATCCGAAGTTAAGAAAAAGAACTTTCCGGTTTGGGTGATTGTTTTAATTATCCTGATATCTCTGGGAGGTTGTGTGGCTTGTATAAACAAATTGGGTAATGATGAGAGCGGTGACCAAGTAAAAGAAACTGAGCAACAAGAAAAAGAAGAGGAAGATAATGTGGATTATGAAGTTCTGGGTGAATATAGAAATGAGGGACTAAACACTAATTGGACTGCTATAACAGTGGCTTCCGACATAACAGAAGAAGAGCTTGTAGAATTAGCACGAAAGCTTCATTCCGAAAATTCCGAAATGCGATATAACATTTTAGACGCAAAACCTTCAAGTTTTTCAAAATGGAAGAAAACTGAAACTGAAAATTTAATTAATGAGAGTATAAACAATTGGAATGAAAAGCATTACATCGCAATTATAAACTTAATGTTTCATAAAGACGGAAATAAGTGGCAATTAGTGCCGATGGGCTTAAAGACTGAGTTTGACTGGGATAAAATATCTGTTGATTTGTAATATTAATTAAAAGAAAGGAAAACAATGAAAAAAGTAATCAGTTTTCTGTTTGTGGCTTTGATTCTGATGGTATTTTTGGCCGGATGTGGAGGGGTTAAAAATGAAGATGTGATTCAGGCATTTAAAGATAACAGGCTTGAAGCAGAAAACACAAAAACAATGACGGAGGAAGATTATGGAGCAACGCCTATGCTGGCAGAAGAAGGAATTAGATTCTTCATTCCTTCATTAGGAGAAGGCAGTAGTGGTCGAGTGTTGAGGTTTGATAACAAAGAAGACCTTGAAACAACCAAAAAATATTACGAGAGTCTAGGTAAGGTTAATACCTCAACAAAGCTTAAAATACCATCTTTGTTTTCTTGGGTGTTTGTAAATGATAATATACTTGTCCAAATTAACGGTGAATTGCCAGAAGAAAAAGCAAAAAAATATGAGGAAGCTTTAAATGATTTATAAACTAATTTATAAACGATGAGTAACAAAACAGAATCCCAACAAATACTAAGCGAGCTTAAGTCAATCAGAATGATATTATTTATTATTCTGATACTCATTGTGCTTGGCACAATTATTACAATGGCTATTAGCTGTGCAACTACTACTTAGACAGCATCAAATAAAATATTAAAACAGCTTATTCGGAACTTGGCTGTTTTAATTTAACTAAGAGTGAAATAAACTTGTGTTATAATCAAAACAGTTAATTATTAAAACATGGAACAAAAAGATTTAATCAAAAAGGACAGTAACGCTCTAGCGAAGGAACCAAAGGAAGCTCTCTCCAAAGCAATCATGGATGTTTTAGTCCATCTTGGGCTTCCTATAGCCTCTATGACATTAACCCCATTCTTAGTCAGCAATCCAGTTTGGATAGCTCCTTTTTTAGGTGCAGCAGGTTTATTAAAAATTGCCTTAGATTGTTACGATAACCGGCTAAAAGAAATTATCAGATTCATTAAAAAAAACTCCAAAGAATTCACAAAAGAAATTGTTAAGACGCAAGAATTTAGAGATGCTTTTATTATAACTTTGGAGCAATATTTGAAGCAACGGCATGAAGAGAAAAGAAGAATTGCTCAAAGAATTTTTTTAGGCTTCACTTCCGCCAAAGACAGAAAGACATTTGAATTGGAAAGAAACTATAACACTCTTTCCTTAATTTCATTTAACGGCATAGAATACTTAAAATTTATATCTAAAAAAATAATTCCTTTCAAAAAGCAAAAAATCAAAGAAAAGCAAGATGGAAAAGTGCAAATGACGGAAACAGATAAAAGATGGCTGGACAATACCGGCAAAAATTCTCACTTGTCATATTTTCTCTCATGGTGGCTGCACAATGAATACAATCCTAATAGTGAAAAAGTAAAGAAGAAATACAATTATAATGGCAATAACGACAAGTTATTAAACAAGATATTTGCTAAGAGAAAACCTCATTTAAAAAAGAAGGAAGAGGTAACTGCTGAATTTATTAGCTTAGGCATATTAAGGTCTGTCGACCTTGGAAGTAGCACTTTAGCTGGTGATTCCACTAAGGCTGAAGAATTAACTGAATTTGGAAAAAAATTCATTAGGTTTATGAAAAATTAATAAGAGAAACAAATCAATGTTTCCACTACTATAAAACTTAGGTTAATTTACTTTTTTCTTTCGTTCTTTCGCTACTATTTCTTCCACTTTCATCTCAAACTCAGCTGCTTCCTCTGCGCTAATCAACATGCTTGGCAATCCTCTCTCACAAACAATACTCTCAACCTCTTTTCGCTTCTCTTGTAGTTCATCATCAGATAATTCAGAGAGACTACCCTCACTCTCCTCACTCTTTTTATCCCAACCCATCACATACTGAAGAAAAAGCTTAGCATTTTGAGGGTTTCCCTCTCTAGCACTCGCAATTATTCCATCAAGCACCTCTGGCAATCTACATTTTAACCTCTCAAGAACAGCATTTTTAACTAAATCAAAAAAACCATCAATCTTTTTCCACTCACTAAGAGTGCTTTTGTTAAGATTATATTTCTTAGCAAATTCTAAATCCGTAATACATCCATAAATATTTTGCTTTGCAATTGAAGGAAGTGCTATGAACTGCACATATTCTTGAAATTCTGCTTGCTTTCTAATATCTTTATTTTTACGCTTATTTACGGATTTCATTATTAATTTATTAAGTGATAAAATAACTATAGTAGTAACAATTTTTATCTTTTAAACTATTATTATGGGAAATTGTGAAATTGACCCTAAAGCCTGTGCTACTTGCCATGGTCAAAAATGCCCACTAGAAAATAATCTTACTATTAGAAATCTGAAAGCTACCACGGAAAAGCTGAGTGATAAAGTCAAAACACTTGAACAAACTTGTATCAAGAAAAGGTAACCATAGCATGCTCAATTCTTTAAACTATAACTTAAACTTATAATAAATAATGAAAGCAAATTTAAGAGAAAGAAAAAAAGAGAATAAGGAACGAAAAAAGAAGAAAATTTTAGAAGACCTCGGAAATACACTAGAAGGATTTACTAGATTTGCGAAAGCATTAGGGATAGTTATTAGAGGAGGGCATGTTCCTCCACAAATTGACCCTCGAGACCTAGCAGAAATGGCAATGGAAGTCAGTGGAACAAGAGCACAAATATACCTATACGAAAAACTATTAAGTGCATGTCATAAGGAAATCACTCTTATCTTTGATGAAGCATGCGAATTAAGCATAAATAACAACAATAAAAAAACCAGTAAACATTTATCACAAATACTGCGAGATAAGCTCAATCAATTAGAGGTGGTTGTTGATTCAGTGGCAGACTTAGAAACAAGGTATCCCTTCATTATCCTTGACAATTCTAACGACCCTGGATTTTACTACAAGAAAGGACTAGATAAATTCTTCTCTTTTCTTCTCTGGCATATCGGTTTTAAAAAACCTAATTTACAATGTCGTAAAGAAGTCAGTAGAAGAAAACAATTATATCCAAAAATTTCTCAAATAATTTGTGCAGATATTATAAAACTTTTCAAGGAAATATTAAAAACTAATTAACTCTAAAAATATGGAAAGAGAAATTCAATTAATCCTTATAACGGGGGCAATAACAGGTATTGTTGGAATCCTCTCTGGTATTTTAGGAGCATGGATTAACAATCTTCTAACCTCCAAACGAAGAGAAAGAGAGATTTTATTTAATGCCAAGAAGAAGGCTTACAGCAAACTAGTTTCTAGTATAGATTTGGTTCTTAGTAAAAAAGATGAAACGCCCGATAAAACAGGAGATTTATGTTTTTGGGACAAAGCCTCTCATGAAGTATGTGCTCTGGTTTCAGAATGTAATATTTTAGCTGAGAAAAAATTACGAGAAAAAATTAAGTATTTTGATGCTCTACAAATAGCGATATTTGTCAAAATAATCAAGGAGGGAGCAGCTAACCCTAAATCAAGAATTAAAATTGTAGACGAGCTAATAAAAACAAAAAAAGAAATGGAACAATTAATGCGGAAGGAGCTTGGTACAAAAGAATAATTCTACAATAAGTGTTAATTCAATTCCCCACTTGTGACAACCCTTCACAACCCCAAAGCCTCCGCACAGGCTTTTTTATATTCCCTTCAACTCTTTCACAATCGGATACCATTCCAAGACCTTATCAAACAACGAGTTCCAGAAATTTTTGTTTTTGTCCACCATGAACCATACGGTTCATGGCACTGCCAGTCCGCCTTCGGCGGAAATTTAAAATTAAAAAATAAAAAAGTAAAATTTAAAATATAACATGGGAAAACAACTACCACAAATTGAAAAGTTTGTTAAACATAAGATGAAGCTCTCAGCAAATCCATTTAGCTTAATTGCGTCAGGAGGGCAAACTATCGAAGTAAGATTATTTGACAAGAAAAGGCAAGAGATCAAACTCGGTGATACGATAGAATTTTCTAAACTTCCAAATTTAGAGGAAAAAGTAACTATAGAAGTAACAGGGCTGTTCATTTACCCAAGTTTCAAAGACCTTTTCTCAGATTTTCCATCTGAATCATTTGGAGATAAGGGTTGGAGTGTAGAAGAGCTAACAGAAGGTATGTACAAATACTATACGAAAGTTGATGAGTCTGAATGGGGAGTATTGGGAATAAAAATAAGTTTAAAAAAATAGATTAAGTTGTTTTGGTTATTTGGTAATCAGAATAATTTAGTCTGTTTTTTTATTGGGTAAATAAAAAGAGGCGGTTAGATTACCGCCCCTTATAACTTGTCTATCCTGCCAAAATCGCACTACTCAACCGCTACACGAACCCTCTCGTCGTTAACTGATTTACGAAGATATTCTAGATATGTCCTTATTCCCGACTCGTCACCTAAAACAAAAAATGATTATGCTACGTTGCCTGTCTCCATAATAAGTTAAATTTATTTTTTTCCATTATGGCAAGATCTTCACTCTCTACAACAACGGCCATAAGTTCTTTTTTAGAAGTAAAAAGGGCAACTGTGTTTCCATAAATAAACATAGATGATGGGGAAAATGCATGCTTCGATAAAAATCGTATTTCCCGTAGTTCTTTTTTTGCGACTTTCTCAAGTTTTTTTGTGTATTCATCTTCAAAAACAAGCATTTTAATATTAATCTTCTTTTTCAAACGAGTTGGGATATATATAGATTGATCATATTCATCTGTTATCGTCGCATATAAATCCTTTAACGACCCCAAAAATAGCACTTCGGAAGAAGGTTTTTTAATACTTTCTTCACATACGTAAATGAAACCTTCTTCACCGGAAAAGTATTTAACATTTGGCTTATCAATTCCTCTTTTTTCTATAGCTTTAAGCGAAGGTAGTATCTGGATAATATCTTCATGTATCTTTTTCGAACGTTTAAATAAAATATTAGGATCTGATGCAACAATTTTTAGCCCTTTTTTGGTCGGATATTTATTAATGAGGTTCTTTTTACTTAAACGATCAACTATCAAATAAACCGTTGTTCTTTTTATTCTGGCTAACTGCGAAATTTTACTAACAAAAGACCCTCCGTTTTCAAGTATTACAAGGTAAACCTTTACCTCCTCATCTGATAAACCATATTGATTTAATGTAGTATGGATATTCATATTTCTTGTCGACAAATATGACAACAACTTAGCCTTGTTTGTTGAATAATCCGCCAAGTGGATTATATGCTAAAGAAAGGCAAAAACTAAACAAGTAAAAGAATAAAGTTTGTTCTTTTGGCATATTAAACAACAGCACATTGATATTAAATCATATATCTGATATTTTTGCAATGGCTAAACAAATATGCTTTTACTATGCATCTATCAGATAGAATTAAAAATAAATTAATTATTTTGGTTATTCCAAAATCAAAAAATTACAATTCGCATAATCTCGCTCAGATGTGGGGAGACTTTATTGATTGGGATAAGCGCCGCATTGGAGAAAATAATTTCCTGGTTAATCAATTCAATAAATACAATGTAAAAAAAGTTTTTGATGCTGCCTTGGGCGACGGTTGCGATTCAATTTATCTCATCAAGCAAGACTTTGATGTAACAAGTAATGAAATCGATAGAACTTTTCGGGGCGAGGCATTAAGAAACGCCAAAAGGGAAAATGTCATGCTCAAAATAACCAATCTTGATTGGCGAAAATTAGATTCTGAGCTAGCAGAAGGAAGTTTTGATGCTGTAATCCTCCTTGGTAATTCTTTAACTTATCTTTTCACTAAAAAAACTCAATTAGAAGCATTAAGACAATTTAAAAAAATATTAAAAAGAAACGGCATTCTTATAATCGATGAAAGAAATTATCAATATATTCTTGATAACCGAGCCAAGATCTTAAAAGAAAATTTTCATTATACTGGCAAGTATGTTTATTGTGGGAATAAAGTACACGGCAAGCCTGTTGAAATTACAGACAACAAAGTTAAATTTGAATATACTGACGAACGAATAAAAGAAATAGAATATTTAACTTTATATCCTTTCAAAAAGGAAGAGATGAAAAATCTACTTAACACTGCAGGCTTTAAATCTATTAAACAATTTAGTGATTATGAGGACATCAAAAAATCTGATGCAGATTTTTACCAATATGTCTGCCAAAGAGACTGATAAAACAGCTAATCAGCATATAATAAGTGGTACCTTGAAAATTAGGATTGGACACAAACAATAAAACCTACCACCAAAAGGAGGCGATATGCCTAAGGTAGCTCTATTGCAACCAAACGCAGATGAACTGTATGGTCACCGTCAAGGCTATGATGATCTCCTGAAACGGCCACCGGAAACCAGTTTAGCAGTACTCAGTTTCTATCTCCGGCAAGAAAATATTGGAGTTATTTGTCTAGACCCCAATAACTCTGATGTAACACTTGCCGAGCGAGGAGCAGCTTTTGACTTTGTTGGGTTTACTGATTGGTTTTCAAACCACCACCGTGTTATAAACATAGCAGAGCTGATCAAAACCATAAGCCCAAAAACACGGATTGTAGTCGGTGGACCGAATGCTACTGGTCTTGGAGGACTTATACTTGAAAAGCATCCCTTTATAGACTACGTAGTAGTAAACGATGGGGAGGAGGCACTGCTTAAACTTACGAATTGCCATCCCCCAGAACAAATACCGAATCTCTGGTATCGCCATAAGGGAAAGATTAAATTCACATATCCAGCCTGGGTTAACCTCAATCGTCTTCCTTGTTGGGATTTTGCAAACTTTGAAAATCTCGATGAACGACTTGTGAGGTACCGCGAGGCAGTTGCCAGAAGTGGGGATGAAGACTTTGACCCCTGGCTTATTCCTCCCCTCACGATATTCAGTTTTCGCGGTTGTATAAAAGCGATAAAAGAAGGAGTTTGCAGTTATTGCTCCTCGGCAGAGACTACCGGCCGAGCACTATCACCTGTTAATTTCTGGGCACAGTTAAGGCTCCTTGAGGAAAAATACGGTGCAACCCACTTCTATATGGCAGATGATATTTTCACTGTCACCCTTCACCGTATGGAACAGCTTGCTATGGCAAAGCCCGACGATGTCACCACGCCAACGATTCGGGCATACGCTCATATGCCAGATTTCATTCTCTTAAACAAGGAGCAATTAAATCGAATGGCTGAGGCATTAGTAAGGATTGGGGTTTTCAATCTTTTCTTTGGCGTTGAGAGTTTTGGCCTCGAACAAATCACTCGGACCAACAAAACCCCAGTAAGTATAAAAGACAGCGAGAGGATTATCAAGGAACTTGGTGCAGCTGGTATAGAAACAACGACGGCCTATCTCCTCGGACTGCCTGGTGAGACAGAGCAAAGTCTCGAGTTAAATCTTAGATCGCTTGAGATTTTCCTTAAAACTGGGTTCGTCGAGCGCATCTACCTTTCAGTAGTGATGGCACTTAGGGGAACACCGATGTTCGATGAGTTCTGTCACACACCTGCTATCTGCAAAGACTACAAACTAGAAACCAGCAAGGATCTCATAAACGATGACAATCTAGACTACAGCCTTCTTCAGCGACTTGGTGTAGAATATCTCACAGACATAGAACCAGTTACTCTAAACAAGTACCTGCGTGAAATGATCTGGACCGCCGAGCAATATCTACCACCACACCGGGTTGGAGGTTTTCTACTTGAATCTATCTAAAACAGGCTTCGACTTCGGAGCCTGTTTATCATTCCAAAAATTTCAATTACCAACCAACTTGTTGTATAATAAAGACAAGCAAAAACTTGCCCCGGACTGGAGCCGGGATCAATTCATTAAACACCCTTTTTTAATACCCTAAAAATGCCTAAAAAACCTACCGCTGCAAAAACGAGAACCAAAAAAATCAAACCCTATATCATCGGGATTGCTGGAGGAACCGCCTCCGGGAAAACTGCCATTGCCAAAATCCTCAAAGAAGCACACCCCAATAAAATTCTCCTGGTCAGTCATGACAACTATTACAAACACTACGGCGAAATACCAAAAAAAGAAGCATTGAAAAAAAACTACGACTACCCCGGAGCAATTGATAACAAACTCCTACTCACACATCTCAAAGCTTTAATCAAGCACAGAAAAGTTAACTTACCAAAATATAACTTTTTTACTCACACAAGGTCAAAAACAAAAATAGAAGCAGAATCAAAACCAATCATCATCCTTGAAGGAATTCTCGCTTTAAGCAATCCTGAGATTCGGAAGCTATTAGATTTAAAAATATTTATTGAAGCCGATACCGATATCCGCCTCGGCAGAAGATTAGAAAGGGACCTCAAGGAACGAGACGGCGCTTTGAAAAGATCAATCAAACAATACCTCACAAGCGCCGGTCCAATGTATAAACTTTTTGTTGAACCAACCAAGCGTTACGCTAACATTGTTGTTAACAATAACGGCTCGCTAGAAGAATTAGAAATTTTTCTTAGTTTGATCGATACAAAAGTTAAGCAAGTAATTAAACAATGTAATAATGGCTAAACTTACCGCCGCACAACTAAAAATTGCTGCCCTATCTCAATCGCTAAACTTTAATTCCAAAACAGTAGCAGTTGATGATTTGAAACCAAAAAATAAATGGCAAAGGTTTAAATATTATCTCGCCTTAAATTCTGTTTTTTATCGTTTTATGGAAATGGTCCCGGCCACTCTTTCCTACACAATTTTGATTTTACCCGTAATACTTGCCTTTTTTAGCCCAATCACGGTTGCTTATATTGTGATTATTTTTGATTTATTCTGGCTTTTTCGAGTAATGTCAATGTCAGTTTATTTAATTTTGGGTTATTTCAATGTCCAAAAAGCCTCTCGCACCGACTGGTTAAATCTTTGTAAAAAATCAGCAGGGCTTAAATCTTCTTTGAAACAAATTAACGGACAGCTTAAAAAACTAGAGAAAGAACATGGATTCAGTCCATCTCAGAAAGGACCATTTTCTTTTGGAATTAAACGCCACTACCTAGCAGAGTACCGTGATTTACTTAACCAAAAGAAAGAGCTTTTAAAATTAAGGAAGTTCGGCAAAGATGTTCCACCTTGGCGATCTCTTTATCATCTCGTGGTCGTCCCAACTTATAATGAAAAACTGCATATTTTGATTCCTTCCATGGAAGCTTTGATTAAATCCAAGTATCCGCTTGACCGAGTAATTTTTGTCCTTGCCACAGAAGAACGAGCACTCGCGCGAGCTAAGTTAAACATCAAGGCATTAGAAAAAAGATATGCTAACAAATTTTTTAAATTTATCCCAACAATTCATCCAAAAAATTTGCCCGGCGAGAATAAAGTCAAAAGTGCCAATACAACCTATGCCGTTCAGCAAGCTGAGAAATTCCTAAGACGAAAAAAAATCAAACCCGAACAAGTAATTGTGACAGCAATGGATTGTGATACAAGAGTTCATTCTCAATATCTTTCCTGTCTGACCTTCAAATATCTTGCAGCAAAAAATCGCGAACATCACACCTATCAACCAATTATTATGCTTTTCAACCGAATTTGGGATGTACCATCGTTTAATCGCTTGGCTGCAATTGGAAGCTCTTTTTGGCTAATTATTGAATCAATGCGGCCAGAAAGAATGCGGATTTTTTCCAGTCATGCTGTTGGATTAAAAGCTTTGCAAGATGTGGGCTATTGGGATAAAACAATCATCCCCGATGACTCACGGATTTACTGGCAAACCTATTTTAAATACCATGGGAAAAGTGAATTAATCCCTTTGAATATTCCCGTTTATCTAGATGCAGTTTTAGCAGGGAGTTATTTAAAAACTTTAAAAGAACAATATCTCCAATTGAAACGTTGGTCTTGGGGAGTAATGGATATCCCTTTTGTAATGAAAAATAATTTATTGGATAATAAGATTCCGTTGGGCAAGAAAGTTTTGCAAACCTTTCGAGTTTTTGAAGCCTTTTTGACTTGGGCGACAATGCCGATCTTCCTTACAATTATTAGTTGGATACCCCTACTTGTAAATCGTTATTTCACAGAAACAATCATGGGTTATAATTATCCCTTGGTTGGGAATCTTGTGTTGACTTATGCAATGATTGGGTTGATCGTGACTATTATTATTAGTTTATTGCTTTTGCCGCCTCAACCTAAAAATTATCCTCTTTGGAAACGTCTTATCTTTCTGCCCCAATGGATTATCTATCCAATTTTTACAATTATATTTAGCTCCCTCCCCGCCCTCGATTCTCAAATGAGATTATTTCTTGGAAAGTATTTGGAGAAAAAAGGTTTTCGGGTAACAATTAAAGAGAAGAAGGCGATGAAATAGTTCAGGGTTACAAATTTAAAGTTCAAAAAAACAGGATTAGTCCTGTTTTTTTTGATTTAATCAGTTCAATTAAAATAAGGAACTGTTATGGCTATATCTCCTACTTGTTCTGTTTTAATTAAGCGCTCTGGAAATTTAGTTTTGAGATAATCGCTAATTTCTATCAATAACCTACCCCAGTCTAGCTGATCAAGAAACCCCTTAATTCCTTCATCATTAACAAAGTTAACTAATGCTTTAATGCGGGATTCTTGAGAAAAATAATCAACCAATCCATCACCATCAATATCTGTATTCTCATTCCCATTCAAATATTCAAAAAAATTATTATAAAATTTTCTGATCACCTCAAGATCACTTAAGACATTATTCATCACCGCATTTCCTATATTACCAAAACCTTCTTCAGAGTCTTGCTTCTTTAATTCTTCTTCAAATCCTTCTAATCCCAATCCTGATTGACTATCATCTTCACTTCTAATCATATCAATAAGTCTTTGGGCCTTCTTCCCAGCATCATCAGCAAGTTCCTGAGCTTCTACCTCAGCATCCACCCGATCAGCTATTTCCCTCCCTGTTTCTGGATCTTTTTCCATTGAATTCATAAATGTGATTATATAAATTGGTGGGCCTGAGAGGATTCGCCCCGTCATACGACGGGGCGCCACGCTCGCCTCGCAAGCTCGTCGCAGCGGGCCGAATAGCGTGGCGAACTTAATAAAATGTTTTAATTTAAATTTTAAATTGTAATCCTGGTGGGTCTGTCCAGATTCGAACTGGAGACCTCATCCACGTCAAGGATGCGCTCTAACCAACTGAGCTACAAACCCGTATAAAAATTAAATTCTTGATGCTGGTCTTAGCTTTTTCTATCTACTATCATTCTGCTGTTGTACTATCTGCGGGAGGAATAATCAATTTCGTTCCTACCGTCAAACTATACGGAGCTTCGATATTATTCACCTCCGCAATCTTTTTCCAATCAACCCCAAATTGTGCTCCAAGTCCGGCCAAAGTATCTCCAGATTCTACAGTATAAGTTTGGCCAGCTGTGGTATCAGCTCCATCAGTTGTTTCCGTACCTTCATCAGTGGTTTGAGATTCGGAATAAGGCGCGGCTTGTTCTTCGGTGGTTGATTCTGTTTGATTTGCGCCAGACTCTTCAACCTTCACTTCATTACCATTACTACCTCCAAACAAGGCAATTATAAAAAATATAAATGCGATAACTAGAAAAATAATTAACGCCAATAAAATATAGGATTTACCACTTTTTTCTTCGCCTTTTAATTCACTCTTAATTTTGTCCGAAAAACCTGGTTTGTGAGATTTGTAATTTGAGGAATACATTGTTAGATGTTAGATGTGAGATGTGAGATGTTAGATGTAAGATGTAAGAAATTTTACATCTTCCATCAGACATCTATCATCATTCCATTTCCACTACTTCATAATCAAACTTATCATCCTTAATTGTGCCTAGAACGTAATGAAAAGAGGTGTTTTCAATAAAAGGCAGTTCATGCGGTGGCCCCCCTGCTCCGCCTGTAATTATAGCAGAAATACCTTCAAATTCATAAGGGAAGTAGGAATGAAGGTGGCCGGCAAAAAACATCGTAATTTTATGCTGTTTTACAATATCAATTAAATCTTGTTCGGTTTTCTGAGATTCTTCGGTTAAATACCCTACTGTTTTGGAGTTGGCATAAGGAAATCCAATTGGTTGATGGGCAAACACAAAAGTAAATTGTTTTTTGTTTTTTGTTAAATCATTCTCGATCCATTTTAATTGATCTGCGGGAATGCCTTCTTTTTGATCAGAGTTATTCAAAACAACAAAGTGAGCATCGTCCTCGTTAAAACTATAATAATCTTTCCCGAAATGTTTCTGATATGATGTTTCTCCATTACCAACTCGGTCATGCCCACCCATAACAAGATAAGTGTCATACTCAAATTCTGCCATTAAACTTTTACCTTCAAGATATTCCGACTCTGCTCCTACTCGCGTTAGGTCACCTAAGTTAATCAGAAATTCTACATCTTTTTTCTCGGCGTCTTTTAAGATTGTTTCATAAGTTTCCCAATCAGAATGCGGATCACCGCAAATAGCAAACTTGAATTCTTCTCCAGAAGTTTCTTTTTTGGTTTCTGTTGTAGTTTCTTGGCTGTTACTTTTCTCTGTTTTTTGATTATCATCTGAGTTATCAAAATAAACCATTCGGGTGATCGCAAAAGCCGCAATTACGATAAAAATTGCGATGAGGCTGAATAAGATTTTGAGGAATTTTGGCATTTTAAGGAAATAGTTTATAGGCTAGTTAAATGATAACAGAGGTAAGGAACTTTAAAAACCTTGACAATAACCTCAAGTCGTGCTATACTGCAATCTCTGTGGAAAAAGTTCTTTAAAAATAGATAAAATCGTTTTTAAGTCTTGCATTAGGTATTTTAAAATACTTGGTTCAAGACTTAATAAACTAATTCTAAAATAAAAGGCGCCTAAAAAGCGCCAGGAGGTACAGAGTATGGCAACAATCCTACAAAACATAGCGCACAACGTCGCAGATATGAGAGCAGTCGACGAACGCATTATTCAGGAGGTCCGAGGGCAACTCGAGGCTATACACAATCCTGGGGGCAAACTACAATGGAATAAGTGTGTAGAAACCGCCACGGCACTCATCGCTCAATTCGGAATAAGTATGGGTAACTGTGAGCTTACGTCTTATCAGGACTACGCATTAATCCTGACAGCGTTTTTGGGTGCAACAACGCTCCACTCAAAACCGCTACCACCTCTCACACCGGAGAATTTACAAAGCTTCGGCCCGGACCAGAAAGGTTACAAAAATTAATTAATACCGATCGAAATTATAACGGCGAGGTTTCATAACCTCGCCTATATTTTTCCCTAAAACTTCAACCGCACCCGTGGTTGTTTTTTAATTCTTTTATCTGGTCTGTATTTATTACTTAATATTTCCCCCACTCTCCCAAAAATATTGACCGGCACACTAAAGTATGTTACAGTTCAATCTCAATAAAAAATTTTATTGGCACTTTAAAAAATGATTACCCGTATCATCTTTTCCTCTATTTTTTGCTTTCTGCTAAGCTCTTAATTGGTTTTAGGAGTTTGGCATAGAAGCAAAAAATAAAAAATAAATCATTAACTTTTGTTTTTTCCGGAGGGAAAAGAATGAAACAGATAATGACGATTGCGGTAATTGGTATTTTTTTGGCAGTAGCAATATTGCCTGGATGTACCAGTACCACTACGAAAGAAGATCCTAAACCAGTTGAGAATATCGAATTCGTTTGGGAAAGCGGGGAAGAAAAAATCCCAACGACCTTGGTGATCAGCCGGAAATCTTGGCGAATCAAGCCGTCGTTTCGTAACGACGGTAATCAGAGCAATTATTATGTTACGATCGAACGGGATAACCTCCCTCTTGATAGGAAGAAAGTTATCACCGAAACCGATGTACTCTCTGAATTCGATTTTGAAATCGAATTCCTGGATGGAAGCAGGTGGGAATACGATCCCGATAAATCGACTTCTTGCAAAAAAGACGATGGAGTGATCACAATAATATTCCTAGAATGAATCTCAAGAAAAAGAAATTTTAACCGCCTATAATGGGCGGTTATTTTTTTCAAAACCTCAACCGCAACTGCGGTGTTTTTTTATTTTTCTCATCATTTCGAGTTCGGGGCTGTGCCCGGCGCCGCATGGTGCCGGGAAATTTCAATGAAGGAAATTTATACTCCCCCACCAAGTTCTTTAGAAACTCTCTTCGCTGATTTAACTCCTGCCTCACCTTCGAATCCCTAGGGCGACGCCCAGCACCGAATGGTGCTGGGTAACCATAAAGCCTCCGATACAACCCAGAAAGTTCCGGAAATTCCTCTTGAATAAACGGAAACAATATCTTTTTAACACAAGCCCGAACCCCCAAATTCCCATAAATCACATAATTAACCCCGATTCCCTTCGCCAATTTTAACAACTTTCTTAAATCTTTTTCCCGATCCGTTAACCCTGGCATCACCGGCATTAAATGTAACCCAACTGGAATACCGGATTTTTTGATTTCCCTCATTGCTACAATTCGATCTTTTACCTTAGAAGCAAACGGCTCAATTTTATCTGCAATTTTTTGATCCAAAGTTGTGATTGTAAAAGCAATTGCACAAAAATTATTCTTGTTTATTTTTTTCAGCAAATCCAGGTCTCGCAAAATCAAAGAAGATTTTGTACAAATTGAAATGTCACAGCCTTTATTAGCAATTACCTCTAAACATTTTCTAGTTAATTGATATTTTTTCTCAAGCGGCTGATAAAGATCAGAAATTCCACCAATACTAATCACTCCCTGCACCATACGGTGTCCTGTACCAGATGGTACCGGACGGTGCAGGGCGCCGCCACCCTTTCGTTTCATTTTATTAAGTTGTTTTTCAAGAACCTCCGGGATATTTATTTTTACTTTAATTATTTTGTCAAAATCTTTCGCGCCAGTGTGACCTAAATATTCATGAGTATAACGCGCGAAACAATAAACACAGGAATGACTGCAACCTCTGTAAATATTTAAATCCCAATCAAAAGGGAGAAATTTACTTTTGAGTGGGTTAAGAGCAGTTTTGCATTTGATTTCTTCTACTTGCATTAGGTTTTTCTTTTTAAAACTATTGACCGTAAATATAAATTATGTTACATTTACACGTAATTAAACATGTCAAATCAAACGATATTGAGATCAAGAAGATAAACTTTAAGTTAAACTGAAAGGAGGGACCAATGAGCGAGAAAATCGGGGAATACGGAAACATCATCGTAAAGGCCTGGACTTTTATAGCCTTAACAAGCATTATTCCGATAATGATGAGAGAAGTTCTCGAATGGGGGGCAATCGTGGCCTACATTTGGAGCGGGGCACTCGTCGTAGCGGGAATAATGATGGCAATCGGCTATAGAAAGTCTGATCACCGTAAATTCAATGATGGAATCTGGCTTGCGATTATTTCGGGCGTTATGATTTCCGTATATATCATAACCGCACTAAATTAATACGATATAGCCAAGCCGAGAAGTGATTAGATATCCCGACTGTTTGTCGGGATATTTTATTATCTCAGATTATTCTAAAAATATCCCTCATTAATATCATCCTGGAATATTAAAATAACATATTTTACTCAAAAACCACGGCCATTCGACGTAATAAACAAAACGACGATTATTGATCGCCGTTTTGTAACTGTCGAAATTGTAGGGAATGGTCACGACTATTCCCTACAACACACATTAAATCAATTTCTTCTGCCTCAAATCCTTAATCAACTTCCATTTATATAAAACAACTGCCCCAAACATAAACCAAATTGCAATCATTTTCGCAAGAAAGCCGATGACAGGAATTAAGAACACAATCGCAACAACCAAGGTACCAATAATTGCTGACCATACAAGCGGTGCTTTGTAACCCTTTTTGTCTTTATTGAATAATTTGAAAATCATTCTTCCCGCCCAAAGACCAAGAAGCGCCTTGGAGACAAAAATTAAGACACCGTAAAAAGCTGCAAGGGTTAAGCCAAGAGGCAAACCTACCACCAAAACACAAAGTACAAGCGCAACAATTGGAGTTAGGATTAAAGTCAAAAGACCAATTCCTAGACTTCTCCAAGGATTTTTATTAAGGTATTCTGTAACCCCAACGCTGTATCTTGGGAAGATCCAAAGCATGACAAGTAAGAATGCAAGTAGGGCTAACCACCAAATAAATTTCCATAAGAAGAAGATGCCTGTAAGGGCTAATCCACCCATCCACCAAGAATCTTTATTTTGATATTCATTATGAATAGTCTCACCTGTGATTGTAACACCAGCTTCTTTAACAAGATCTTCAGCAATAGTATATTCAAAATCACCTGTGATTGTAACGCCTTCTTGCAAAGTCAACTTCTTTGCTTCAACTGTAACTTTCCCACCAATATCACCACCAATCACAACCTCACCACCTGCGATACGAAGATCACCAGTAATATCACCAAGAGCTCTTACAACTCCACCAGCCATAAACGCGTCACCACCAACAGCAGAATCTTTAGTACATTCGATTTGACTTCCGGCAACGAACAAATCATCGCCGATATCTGAGTCTAAATCAATTTGACCGCCAGCAATTTTTGCGTCGTCCCAAATTGAACTGCGAATATTAATCATTCCTCCAGCTACAAACAAATCTCCTCCAACATCTTCTTCGACATCAACCGTTCCACCAGCTGAGAATAAATCTCCCTTGATGAATCCTTTGATGTTCAAGTTGCTTCCCGCTATGTACATATCGCCGTCAATCACTTCGTCTTCTGAAACAGTGACATTGTCACCATTTTTGAAAGTCGCTCCCAGGGTAAAGAGAGGGATTCCTAGGATGAAAAACGCAAGAACCGCAAGGAAAATGAACTTTTTAATCATAGTTTCTCCTTTTTTTATTAAATAATAACTTCAAATATATTATAACATGATTTTAAGTAACCAAAAAATAAGATTATTTGATAATTATGTTATAATAAAAAAGGTCTTTTTAGAAAGATAGGGTTTTGTTTTACTTTTTATACGGGGATGTGGCGGAATTGGTAGACGCGCAGGCTTGAGGGGCTTGTGACCTTTTGGTCGTGAGAGTTCAACTCTCTCCATCCCCACCAGGCGTCGTAGCCAAGTGGTAAGGCAGCGGTTTGCAAAACCGCCATTCGCGAGTTCGAATCTCGCCGACGCCTCCACCACGCCATAAAGGCGTGGTGCCCCGCCGCATGGCGGGGCAAAAGTTAAAATATATAAAAAGGGGTCCGTAGCTCAGCCCGGTTAGAGCGTCTCGTTTACACCGAGAAAGTCAGAGGTTCGAATCCTCTCGGACCCACCATGAAATTATTCATAATTCTTAATGAATAATGTATAATTGGGTTGTTAAATTAATCATTAACTATTAGTCATTATCCATTAATTTTGCCGAGATAGCTCAGTTGGTAGAGCACGGCTCTGAAAAAGCCGGTGTCCTCGGTTCAATTCCGAGTCTCGGCACCATTGCGGGTGTAGTTCAGTGGCTAGAACGTCTCCTTGCCAAGGAGGAGGTCGTGGGTTCGAATCCCATCACCCGCTCCAGCCGATGTGGCGGAATTTGGTAGACGCGACAGACTTAAAATCTGTTGGGCTTCATCGCCCGTGTCGGTTCAAGTCCGACCATCGGCACCACATCTAAAAACAGACCTGTTAGTTCTAAGTTTAACTTAGAACTGGGGCCTGTTTTTAGATTATCAAAAGTATTTTTTAAGACACTTTAAAGTCCACTCACTGCTAGCAAATTAGTATTAATCTTCAACTCATTCGAATAATCGCCAAGAGAACTATCTCTGAAAACCGCTACAACTTTATAGTAGAAAACTCCTTCGCCAACTTGATCAAGATAAGCATTCCCCTGACTAGGGTTAACAATACCAATCCGATTACCAGAACCAGGAGTAAAATCAGGAGTTGTGCCACGATGAATTCTAAAATACTTTACATTTGATTGAATACTGATACCAGAATTTCCCGTATTCGTACCCACATAATCCCAAAACAAGAAAGGGCCAACTCTCTGTCCATTTACTTTAAAAGTTACTGGTTTTTTTACAGATAATCCTGGAGAATCACTCAAACTAGTTTCATTACTTGTCTCAAAACTACTAATACCATCATAATTATCTGCCCCAGAAGGTTCTTGGGTTAAGCCACCTTCATGCAACTTAACCATTTGCCTTTCTTCTAATTCAAAAATATCTAATGCTCGAACACGATACTGATAATTTGTACCTTTCTGGGCAGCTTCATCAAGATAATAATTGGGCTGACCTGTAATGTAGCCCGCATGAATTTTTTTCCAACCGCCCCCAGAAACATTACGACGTTGGATTTCCAGCGCTGCAACGTTAGCCTTTTTATTCTGGTCCCCATAACTAAACTGTAGCTTTACCTGACCGTTAACCTCTGTTGTGGAAACCTGAGGAGTCTCAAGGCCTAAATGAGCTTGATAGCGATGATAACCGGGGGTAGTAAAAAGAGTTACTGAGTCTAGCGGTTCTTTTTTGTTAAAATTATAAAGCAAAGGAGATTTATTACGATTCTTTATATTCCGCCCTTCAATAATAAAGGATTCGTTCTGACGTAATGAGATAGTAGAATCAAAATCATTAATTTTTTCTCCTGTTTTAACCGTCACAAGACCTTGATTTTTAATATCATTACTCTGAGAAAGTTTTTGAGCAACATTAATCAAACTCATTGTCCAACCAGAAGGGGAGACATTTTTAAGAAAAAGATGTCCGAGCAAAGAATAATTCCAGTAATTGCCATCCGGGGCAGTGATTTTCACTCGCAAAGCATTCTTCCCAGCGACAATCTCAACTAACGGAGGAGCACCAGAACCTCCGGCTTCAGTTGGCTGTTCTTTAAACATTTGCCAACCAATAATTCCAGAAGCCGCCGCCACTACCACAACTACCAAAATTGTCCAAAACCATTTATGTTTCCAAATATTTTTCATTTTTATTTTTGTAAAGATGGATTTTCGTTTTTTCATTTTTCTACCTAGTTAAATAAAATAATGGCTAACTAGCACTATTATATTCAATTTTCATATTTTTCAATTTTGGCGTAACGTACGGATTATCATTATTCAATAGGACCTTATACTTTAAATATTGGGCTCGGAATTTTAATTTTTCACCATTCTCCACTAAACGCCAATTCTCAATTTTTTGTTCTGCTCTATATAATGACCTTAAATCATTACCAGCGAGAATCATCACTTTAAGATTAGCGTCTTCGGGTAACTCGGCAATCCAAGAAATCTTCTCCCAATCAACGGCTGATTTTGCATCAAAGAATGAGGAATTAAGTTCACCACTCTTAAGATAAACTCCCTCTTCATCAAGACCAACAAAGTCAATCACAGGACGATCGTTTAATACAAGAAAATTTCCGCCCTGACTATCCGCGATTAAAACATTTAAGGTCTTACGAGCAGTGATTGTACTAGAGCATTCAAAAACAATTCTGCCCTCATAATCCGTTCTTTGCATTTGTTGATGGAACACCGTCCCCAAACTTGGATCGGTTTTTAAAATAATTCTTCTCGCAGGAAAATTTTTAATCGGATTGTTATCAGAATCTTTTAAACGAACAATAATTTTACTACGATCAACACCAACCCGATGTGGGGTAGTTGCCGTTACACTAGATTTTTCATTATCAATATTTATGGAGTCTGAAGAAACGGTATAGGCATTTGATGTTGAACCAATAACTCCAGTTGTTGTGCCATTTCCGTCATTTTGTTCATAAGTAATCGCTAAATCTTCAAGCGAAGGATAAGCCGTAGGACTATAGGTTGTCATAACAACTCGATATTTAAGATAACGTCCTTTCAATGAAACTTTACTTCCAGCTTTAAAATTTTTCCAATTCAGCTTACTATTCTTAACTACACCCTTAGCAATTTTATCAAACTCTTTTGATTCATCAGCAGCAATTAAATCATTTTTATTATCACTAACGGCAAGATCAAAACTGACCGTAGCTCCCGTACCGACATTGGCTGTATAATCAACTGCTGTCCAATTCACTGAAGAATTAGCATCAAAAACTGACGAATAAAGACCTCCGATTTGTAAAAATTTAATAACCGGCTTGTTATTTAAAATTATTTTTTGCTCAGGCGCAGGACTGCCATTTTTTTCTCCATTAGGCTGGTCAGAATTTTTAACCGAAACCTCCAAACTAGCCTTTCCTAATTCTTTGGCCTTGAGATAAGCATAATAAATACCATTTCTATAACTGACCCCTGTTTTACTGCCACCAACAAATTCATATTTTTCAATTCCTTTAAGTTTAATATCAATCTGATCAGTTTTAACGGAATCTGTGGTGATCACCTGACCTGCTTTATTATTCAATTGAATTTCAACTTTTAATTGTTCGCCAGTTTGGATCGAATCAGCTGAGATGGTAACTTGCGACTTACTTGAAGATACTGTGTGGTCGGCGTCAGAACCGATAGCAGCGGTTTCATAATCAAAACTAACAGAATATACCCGTGGAGATTCACTGTCCTCCTTTGGCATGCTTAACTCAATTTTATATTGGGCAAAACGTCCCACCAAAGAACCTGATTTTATTGCTCCACTAGAAAACTTAACCCAATCATTATTCCATTTAATATCGCTTACTTTTAAAGCCGCATCACCATTTAATCCCTGACCACCATTTTTCTCAACAATTCCGGATTGATCTTTCAAGTCACCTGTTTTTAAATAAAAATTCACAGTTGAACCAACAGGAGTATAGGCTTCTAATTTACCATTTTCCCAAATAACTGTTTCATCAGCATCAAAAATGGCAGAAATTAAACCACCATTAATTTTTTCATCACCCAAATTTTCTCCTCCATCTTTTCCTTCATCTTTAAGCCCCTTAACGACTCCACCACCAAGATCATCGCCGCCAGCAGGAATAGCTTCAGAAATATTTAGACCAACTCCTTCAGTCTTATCATCAATAGGACCTGTTTTTTGAGAATATTTTTTTTGATTATCTTTGAACCAAACTCCTCCACTTCCCGAAGACCAGTTGCTTTGAACCCAAGATTTTGCGGAAGCTTCTGTTTTCTTTGTTTTTGGAGAAAGGGTTGAGGCTAAAATAACAACACCAAGAACAACAACCGCTAAACCAACAATCGATTCAAAAATAATTTTTTTATTTCCTGTTTTTGTAGGCATAAAAAGTTTTAGTCATTTAGTTTAGAGGTCTGTCCGTTAAGCGTTTTCAATTTAATACTATCTCCTTCTGTAGTATCAATATTGAAACTAGTATCATATTTATCTGTACCTGACTCAGCGGTAATATCCTGACCAGGTCCGCCAGACCAACTTCTATGCTCAATTGCTTTTTTAGAAGCAAAGGTTTGTTGAACTTTTCTAACTAAATCGGGAGCAATGTAAACTCCACCAACGATCAAGGCGATTAGAATACCGATGACGATAATCCAACTGCGCTTGGCACGTTTGATAAAAAATGTTTTAAACTTAGACTGATTTTTATTTTTCATTTTATAATTTAATTGTAATTAATATAGTCATTGTATAATTCCTTCCACGCAAGAACGTCATTGTAATCAATCATTCCATCTTTATCGAAATCACCTGCCTTACCATCCTCATCAAGTTCACCAGTAATATTGTAATCAACCCATAAACTAATCAACATTCTAAAATCATCAATATCAACTATTTTATTTGGTTGCAACTGACCGGTTTGATTACCAAGGTCACCTGGGATAATTGGCTTAGCATTGGCATGAGCTTTGTTGCCTTCTGTTTCATTATTATCAAGAGCAGCAATATTAAACTGATATTCTTGAGCATATTCAACGTCAGAAAATAATACATTCGAGCCGGTAACTTCACCATCTTCAATTTTGATTGTTTTTTCTGAATCGGGAGAATCTGTTTTGCTATAGTGAATAATATATCCGGCTGCATCTTCGACCTTTTCCCAACTCAACATAATTTGATCTTGTTTCCATTTGCTTTCAGCTGTGAAGTTCAAAGGAGCCGGTAAAATATTTTCTCCTTGAAGAGTAGCTGTTGCTTCATCCGAGAAAGGACCTTCGCCAGCAATACTGCTTACTTCTTTAACACGGTAATAATAAGTTTTGCCATCTTGTAACGCAGAATCATTATCTGTATATCCCGTTCCTTTAATCCATTCCTTGTTGATTCTTGCATAACCAGATTTAGAGGCTTTTTTACTATCAAGCACTGAACTAGAATCATCAATACTGGTTCCACTACGATAAACATTGAAATAGTGATCTTTTGTTGTAAGTGAATCGGCAGAGCCAGCAGAAGATCCTAAAGATTCACTGTTACTTCCTACTTCCCAAGTCAAAGCTACTTGATTGTCTCCACCTTCGGCACTAAGATTTTCTGGTTTAGGAGGTTTTTGAGGAGCGCCTGCGGTTGGAGTAGCTACGGCAGATAATGACTTCGATAGTTCTGGTTTTTCAAAACTACCATAAACCGCCCAGATTAAATATTTATATTCTTTGTTATTCGTTAACCCTGTATCTGTTTTAGTTAACTGATTAGGATTTTCAATATTCCAAGTTTTTGAACCACTAACTCCACTTGTAACTTTCTTTGAGGAATCACTTGCGAGTGTTCTACGCAGACGATAACCGATTAGTTTAGAGCTAAGACTTTTGTTGGTACCATTAGGTTTGCCCCATTCTAGGCTAACCTTACGATCACCCGGAGTAGCTTCGAAGTAACTTGGTTTTGCTGGAGGAACTTGACTTCCACCACTTTCAGTCGGAGTTACATTAACTTCTCGATAGTCAGAAAGTTTGCGCCCCTGATCTTCAAAAGTATTATAAACAGCGTAAATTCTATAGTAATACTTTTTATTATTAGTCAAATTAGTATCCAGATGACTGGTTACATTATAATCTGTGATATCTTTAATTTTATTATAAGTCGCACCATTATCATCCGAACGTAGCAAACGATATCCTTTTAAATTATCCATTATCGGATCAGGAGTATCCCAGTTTAAAGTAACTTTTTCATCTCCTGCTGTTGCTGCAAAATTCTCTGCAGAAGGATACTCTGTTGTTTTCTCTGTGAGCTTGACCCAAATATTTACTTCATCACTCATCCAAGCACCATAATACTTATTATCGAGTTTACTTTTTTGCTGATACCATTTTGCTTGACTGCTTGTTATAACTCCACCATTTCCCGAGCTTGCATTGTATTTCGTTAAACGGATTTCACACTCATAATTTGTGTTTGCGAGAGGTTCTCCATTAATCGAAATAGAATTAATATCAATCTCCCGTTCTGTGAATCCTGGAACATAAACCTCTTCTGTATTTTGACCATCCTGTTTTAGATGGGTGCCTGCATAATCAATTGCATAATTTCTTCCTGGGACATAACAAGCCTGCTCTGCACTAAAATGAGTATTTTTTGGAGAAAAGACTCCGTTACTGCCAAAATTATCAAGATTATAAAGACTTCCTAAGGGTTGCCACTCATCAAGCGCAAACTGTTGATTATTTGCAAAAACCTCAATATCATTATTAAGTTTCATTAAAGCATTCATGCGCCAAATTTCGAATTGCTCTATTTTTGTTGTAGAACTGCCCATATCTGGGTATGGATATTTAACCTTTCTATTACTTGTGCTTTCAAAAAGATCGGAATTATTTGGCATCTTGTCAATTTTACCACCATGCACTAAATCATTAATCGAGGATGCCGAACCTCCCAAATCAGGGTCAGGTATATACGAATCATGTCCACTGTTTATCCCTTGATGCATTAAATAATAGTCTGTGTAGTCAGAATGCTCCCTTTTTACACCAGGATATTCGGCAAGATTCCAAAGTTTTTCCCAAAGTCTATCCGTTTTATTTTCTACAATCTGTTTGATATTGGGGTATTCACCATCTTCTAATTTATCCAGAAAACTCCATTTTTGCTGTTCGGACGAAGACCAATGTTCTGTTTGTTTAAGATCAAAGCCAAGATCAATTTGGACATTATCTGCCCGCGCTCCTGGATTAATCAAATAAATATAACTCAAATAAGCACCTGTACCCAACACCAAAGCAATCCCTGCCAACCAAAAAGGTACCTTAACCCATCGCATTTTCTTTTTTTTCAATTGTTTCTTGGTTAAATTTTCCATTTTTTAATTATTAATTATCGTCTAAAATCCTGAAAAGGTTTTTAAAACATTCCCCAATATCATCCCGATTCCTCCAGATACTTTTTCAAGATAAAGCTGTGGACTTTTCGCTGCATTTGCCCAATATTCTTCCATAAAGAAAAAGCCTGGTTCAGTTGGAGGGATAAAATTTGCCCAATATTCTGAGACATAAAACTTATCTGGCTCCTGTTCTCCACCACCTGCATTCGCCCAAAATTCTGAAGCATAAAATTTATCTGGTCCTTGTTCTTCTTCTTGAGATTGACTTGTACCTTGTTGTTCATCAGAACTAACAGTAGCATCATTGTCGTTATCACCTTTGTTTGCCCAATATTCCGAAACATAAAACTTATCTGGTCCTTGTTCTTCTTCTTGAGATTGACTTGTACCTTGTTGACCAGAATCACCTAAATTTGCCCAGAATTCCTCAACAAAATATTTATCTGGTTCCTGCTCCCCACCGCCTGCATTCGCCCAATATTCTGAGATAAAAGATTTATCTGGTCCTTGTTTACTGCCTTGTGATTGAGACTGACCAGTACTGGTTCCAGTTTCGCTATTTTTTCCATCCACGCCTTCTTTTGTCATTTTGCCATAATCATCTAAATAATATTTACTTGAATTTTCATCGTGTTTAAAAATATAGCCTTGCTTATTGAGATAAAATGTTGGTTCAGATTTTGTTAGTTTATTCTTCAATCTCAAACGTCCATGTTGATCAAGATAATAACCATTAATCCCACCTTCTTTGATATAAACATTATCCCAACCCAAAGTCTTGTCAGCACCGGTTGGAATTACCCTAGTCATCTCTCCTGCTTGGTTTAAGAAATAGGGATCAGGATTATTTTCATTTTTTGTGAAAATAAAACCAGATTGACCAACATAATAACTTGGGACTTCTTTAATCTCTTTCTCTTTGTTTAAGACTCCATAGGTATTAATAAAATATTGCTGGGCTTTAGTTTTGTCTGATGCCCCTACCCAAGGAAGTTTAATTTGCAAAGCAGAGGTGATATAAAAAACTAAACCTAAGGAGAGCAAAACTCCTACGATTCCCAAAGTCCATTTTAGCAATTTAGAATTACGTTTTTTATTGTTCATGGTTTTATTTTTTAATTTTTTTCTTTTTTCGAGAAATAAAGTAAACACCACCAGCAACACCAAGTGCAATCAAGATAATTACCCCGAAAACAATTCCGGCAGAAACTAAGCTGCTTGGAAGTCCAAAGACGCCCGTATCGGAATCTGCGGTGTCATCGGAAGTAGCATCACTTCCATCACCCGAAGATCCATCACCAGCAGAGTCTCCTCCACCTTCAGAAGAACTAGATCCTCCTTCTGGGGTACCAGAAGTAGAATTAGATAAAGAACCAGATGTTTCAAAGGCAACTTCTTGTACTTTATAAAAATATTTTTTACCGTTTTCTAAATCAGAAGATTTATCGGTATACGTAGAACCTTGGATTGCATTGTCTCCAGAAATTACTTGATAACCAGATCCAGATTTTGATTCTGAAGCATCAAGTTTTTTAGAGGCATCTGATTCATTTGTATCACTACGATAAACTTTGTAATATCGGTTATCTTGTTCAGCAGATTGATCGCTGCCTAAGCTGCTTGAAGAAAGAGTAGAAGCAGCACCAGCACCACTCGATTTCCCCGGTTCCCAATCCAAGACTATTTCCTTGTCTTTTTGTTCGGTGACCTTAAGGTCTGTTGGGGTTGGGGGACGTGGAGTTACGCGAGGATCATTTGTTGCTTTTACCTCAGAGCTATCATCATAAACAGCCCATAATTTGTAGATATGTTCTTTACCATAGACCAAATTTGTATAATCATCCCATTTTAAAGTATTGGAATTAGGGTACCAATTACCTTTTATTTGGCCTGAGATAGTTTTTTGAAGATGATATTTATCAAGACCGGTAGTAGTTTTGGGTGCTTTCCAGCTTAAATGAACAGTGCCATCGCCATTTCTGGCAGAAAAACTCTGCGGTGCATAATCACCACCAACATCATCATCGCCAGGACCTTCACCACCGCCGCCTTGACCAGTTCCAGTTGTAAAACTCCAATTATAACCTCCACTTATAACAGCGTTTGTGATTGTAGCGTTATATTTAGTATTCTTTTCGAGATTTGTATTAGGATCAAGTGTTGCTTTTTTAGTGCCATTGTCATAAATTACTGTTGCAGCAATATTATTGGAAGTTTTATCTTTTCTTAAATAAAATGAATCTCCATTAACACCGCTAACATCTTCACTAAAAGTTGCAGTTACATTTGTACTCACTGAAACATTAGTTGCACCATCTGTTGGAGTAACCGTTGGTGGACCGCCACTACCTACAGTAATTTCTACAATCACCTCTCCATTTTTTCCGTCAGCTTCTACTTCATCGCCAAGGTCGGGATGACTCACTGCTTGAATGCGATATTCGTATATTCCAGAGGCATTAATTATATCCCAGACCTCCAAATAATTTGGTCTACCCGCTGGAGGATCTGCAGTATAATCCCTAAATACAAAGGGAGATTCAAAATCACTGCCTTTAACTCGTCTACTTACGGCATATTTATAAGCATTAATACCTTCGCCATCAACAGTCTTGTTCCAACTTAAATAAATGGTATCTCCAGGATTATAACTGGTTCCATCAGCAACCAAACTATTTGGAGCTTGTAAACCCATCTGGCAATTTTCAACACTAGCTGTATCTACTTTTCTATCATAAAGAGCAACAAGATATTCTTGTTTTTCAGCAAAAACCTGGTTTTTTAAACCATCAAAATCGCCACCAACAGCTTCTATTGTTTGACGAGTCAAATTTAGATTTGGGGGTTCTGCATCACCAGAAGGTACTCTAATACACCATTGCTTTTCTTGACCCCAAGACCCAAATCTACTATTCCAAATCCAATCACCGCCACCCGCATCGGAATCATGTTGACCAATATAAGCACCAGATTTTTCATTATAAATTATACGGCCATCAATAGTCATTTCTCCAGTTTGTTGATTGTGCCCCACTCCTCCTCTCTGTAGAGCCAGAAAGAGATTAGAATAACTTTCATCATCAATTCTATACGAAATCGGAATGCTAAAATAACCAGTTTTTCCTGCTAATTGTTTACGAAAATAATTCTTTAAATCATTATCAATATTGCCATCATTTAAGGTATGCCGAGGGGTAAATTGGAGGTGATCAAGACCGCCAATCACTTTAATTCCCACAACCAATCCATCTTTTTCCGCTACTGCACCACCGTTAGGGTCGCTAAGTGGATCACCCGCTCGGGCATCTCGTTGCTGCCCAATCAAATAATACGCACCTCCGGCAAGAAGTCCCAAACCAATCACGATTGTAAGCACAATCACAAGCACGCGCTTGTGCTGCTTTAGGCCTTTCATGATTTTTTGTTTTAGTTTTTTTAACATGACATTATAATTATAAATAATAAATTATTTCTTATTTTTTTTCTTCTTAGAAACAAAATATAATACCAGTGCTACTCCAAGTGCGATCAGGATAATCACTCCAAAGACAATTCCAGTCGCGACCAAAGCGCTTGGCATTTGGAAAATTCCGCCAGTACTTGGATCATCAAAATCTGAACTCAAATCTCCGGAAGGAGTTGCGCTTGCTTCTTTAGACCGGTCACTTACCGTTCCAGTTTCACCATACGCCTCAACCACCGCAAAATATTCCTGACCATTAGTTAATCCAGTTGCAATAAATTCTGAATCTTGACCATCGTAAACCGGTTCATCGTTATATTGACCAGATACTGTTGCAAGATATACTCTATATCCAGCAATTTTATCTGTAACCGTAGTCGCTGCTAGGCTGGTCGCTGCAAAGGAAAGCGCTTTTTCGCCTGATTCCCATGCCCATTTAATCACAGTATTCCCAGCTGTTCCTTTCAAATTTGTTGGCGCATTTGGAGCAGTAATATTAATATCGTCATCGCCAATCGTATAAGTACCATTTTTTGGCTCACCGATAATATTTTCTGGTCCAGTTTCAGTATATTTATTAACTACGCATTTAGTTTTATCGAAAATAAAGTTTGGCACAGTAGGAGTAACTGCCTGTTTACCTTCAACTGTTAACTTCGCTACTAATGCATCTGATTTTTTAATAGAACCATCGGTCTTGATAGCACTAAAGCTAATCACGCCGTCTTGATTATCACTGATAATATCATCGAAGTCGGTAGCATCTGTTTTAAGCTCAACATCAAAATTATCTTCGTTATAAGTCAGATAGACTATTGCACCAATAACATCTTCGTTGCCAGTATCTAAATTGATGTCAAGATTAAATGACTCGTTGATTTCTTTAGTTGCAGAAGCAGGAGAAAGACTTAAGACTGCATCACCAGGGAGAGTACCACCTTCATCGCCAATAGTGTATTTAGCGCCTTCGGTATTGCCATCTAAAATATCTTGATAGCGTTTGCCGTTAGGATCTGTTCCTTCTGCTAAATACTCAAATAATTTAGTTTCAGCTTCATCAAAATAAACATTGTTATCACTTGGAGCAGTATCTTTAAGCGCTGTAAAATCAATATGCATAATTACGCCACTGTCACCTTCAAAAGGAGGAACTGAACGAAATTCTGCCTCGATTACACCATTTTTAGGTTCTGGATCATTAACTGTTTTATCAATTGTAAGGTCACCATCAAAGCTGACTGCTGCAGAAAGAAATTCTTCTGGATAGTTCAGTTTAAGATGAGCTCCTTGGATTTTATAACCCTTAATATTCTCCATTGTAATCTCTGCCTTGAAAGTCTCACCCTTGGTAAGATTTTCCCCAGGCTGAGTAATTTTGACAATTGGGTCTGTGGTAGATGCTTGGGAGAAGAAATTACGGTACAAAAACCAACCTCCGATTGCCGTACCAAGCGCGATGACAACAATCAAGATAGTAGATAATATTTTTCTAATAAACTTTTTCATTTGTATTTTTATTTTTATAAAATTATTATTTAAACTGCTGTCCAATCAATATAGAAACTAATCCACATTCGAAGGTCATAAATATCAATATCACCATCTGGTTTTGCCTTACCCTCGTCATCTGCCATATCGGCAAGGTCATTAAGATCAGTTAAACTATTTTTATTGAAATCAGCAATACACCATGCAAATTTTTGGTGATCAGCAAGATCAACATCTTTATCTGTGTCTAAATCACCATTAATTAAGGCTCTAGCTGAATCTTCTTCTGATTTTGGACTATCGCCGGCATCATTATAAGCAACAACTGCAAAATAATATTTATTACCATAGTCAATCTGATCTTCATCAACATTGAAAATATGCTCAGCAACATCACCGGCATCAATCTTAGTATCATCAGCATATTCTGAACCAGCTAATCGATATAAAACTTTATAACCACTCGCATTGTCAGATTTTGTCCAAGTTACTTTGATGTTATTATCTGTACCCTCTGCCTTAACATTTGTTGGAGCTAGAGGTTTTTCACCTTGTTCAATCGCTGTTTTAAAGCTTGAAACATAATTTTCTGCTAAATTAAGATTATCATTAACATCTTTCACCTTATCTGCCAAAATAGTTGCTGTATAATCAGTATCTTTCTTCAATTTAGCTGCCGGAGTAAGTGTGGCAATTTTATTTTCATAAACAACTGCGGCAGTAATTTTATCAGTGTTACTAGTTTCAGTTAAATAAAATGAAGTGTTGTCAACTCCAGTAACTTCTTCACTGAAAGTGGCAACTACAGTTGTATCAATTGCAACATCAGTTGCGTTATTTGCTGGGGTAAAATCAGTAACTGTTGGAGCTAAAGGCTCTGTTTGTTCAGTAATTGTGTAAGTTTTTTCTTTTGTTTCGATTAAAACATTATGGACAATTTTTTCGGACGCTTCACCATCATAGATATCTGCAGTAAAGACTGCGGTTGCATTGTTTTCTTGTCCAAAACTAACCGTTACATCTCCCGTTACACCAGCCTTAACTGTTAAATTAATCTGCATTAAACTTGCAGGATCGCTGTCTCCGGTAGTATAGGTTTTCCTCTCAGTAGCCTCATTTGTGGAACCTAGAAAAGTAATTTTTCCATTTTCTGCCTTAGGTTCGTCAAGCCATAATTTAATTTTAGAGTTATCTGTATTAACAGACTTAAATTCTAATTTATCTTCTGGATAACCAATCTCACCACCAACAGTTGCAATTTCAGTAGACTGAGTATCGATTTTAACATCAACAGTGATCGTCTCACCGGGATGATATTCATCCTTTGAGGATTCTAAAGAAAGCGTAGTGCCTTCTGTCCCAACTGGAGTGGAAGCACGAGAGAAGAAGTTGCGGTATAAAAACCAACCGCCAATTGCTGCTGCAATTGCAATCACAACAATTAAGGTTACTGACAATATTTTTTTAATAAACTTTTGCATCTTTATTTTTATAAATTAATTGAAAAGTATTAATTAGTAATTGGATTCCACTCAGACATCATCCAAACAAATTCTGCTAAGTCAACTTTGCCGTCTGATTTAGGCGAAACATCGTCATTATTATCATCTCGTTTTGCAAAATCAATTGCTTCTTTTTTGGTATCCCAGTTTTCAGCATAATTATTTTTCAAAACATCGAAGTCATATGAGTCGACCACTCCATCTCCTTCTGGGTTATAGCCTTCTTTATCAGCTATATCCGCATATAACTCATCCGTTGTTTCACCAATAGTAACGGTTTCATGATTTGAATCTTTGCTGGTTTCATTTGCAACAACTGCAACTACATAATAGGTATAGGTCTTACCGTCTTCAACACTTTGATCGATATATTGTTTTTCTTTTAACTCTTCTGTTAATAATTCAAAGTCATCTGTGACCTGACTATCCGTACCTAATTTACGATAAATTTTGTAACTAACTTCTTTAATAGTAGAATCTTCAAAAGTCCAACTCAAATCAACGGCTGGCTGATCTAGATTAACCGTTGCCGTCAAAACTGGTGCTGGGATAACAACTCCGCCGTCACCAACTGTAACTGCATATTCATATCCACTCATATTTTTTAAGATATTTTTAGGATCATTTTTAGGTTGACCATATTCATTAAGGTCTCCAGCAACGATTTGCATCACTGCGCTTTTATCGTTAGTGAAGCTAAGATTAGCCGTACCAGCTTTTAAGCCCTTAAATTTCATTGTTGCCAATCTGCCAGTGCCATTAAACCAATCTAAACCTGAACTCTCAGAACCAGATCCAATTTCGGTAGAGCTAGCAGTTTTATTTTTTGTCATTCCAATAGCGACTAATTTGCCTTCCTGATTCGCTTTTTCAACTGTCCAGCCACTTGGAACCCAATTTTGCTCAAAAATCGGATCATCGTTTCCTTCAAGATTGTCTGTATTTGGTGTAACAGAAACTAATTCCAGAACAGATTTATCAAATTCCATATAGGCAGAAATAACCGGACTTTCAATTGTTTGATTCACATTGACCATTAAGTCAACTTCTAATTCCTCATCAATCTCAATACTGGTTTTAGTAGATTCAAGTTTGAATTCGGCTTGGCTTACAATTTTTTCTGTTCCCGCACGACTAAAAAAGGATCGGAAAGCAAACCAACCGCCGACTGCTGCCGAAGCAGCAACCAAGACGATCAAGGCAGTTATCCCGATCTTTTTCAATAAATTGCGATTAGAATTAATTTTGTTTTTCATATTTATTTTATAATTTATTATTTATTTCCTGCCCCGCCTTCTTGCCACACCTTTATGGTGTGGTCATGGCGGGGTTATTTTATAAATTTTTACTTACCGTGCTAGAAACTTTGAACCAACTATCTTCCAGCACTCCCTCTAGAACACCACCAAGCACATCATTCCAATCAACTTTTTTGTTATTATTAACATCTTCTGTAACATGCGGATTATTAATGACTTCTTTTCCAAACATCAAAACTCTTGCAACATCAGTCCAGTTAATTTTGTTATCTTGGTTAACGTCTTTATTTTTATGCGGAATATCAGATTTAATTTCTGAATAATCACTATTAGCAGTCTTACCTGTTACTCCAGTTTCTTTAACTTTATACCAATAATGTGTACCGTTTTTTGCTGTTGTATCAGTATATTTTGCAACTGAAGCAGTTCCAACAGGACTCCACCCTCCTGCAGTTTTAACAGCAGCACTCGCGGTTGGAATTAATTTTGTTAAGAATGTCTTGACTTTATTTGTAGATTTATAAGCCGTGGATCCAGAACCGGTACCAGGATCTTGATCGGTACGGTAGATTTTAAATTCTTTACCTGTACCAATGCTTCCACCTTGAAGAGCCACAAAACTTGTTGCTGCAAAACTACTAACTTTTGCTTTGGCTTGAGTTTTTGTTGCAACTGTGCCAGCTTTCCAGGTTATATCCATTTTACTATCATGCCCTAAAACATCCGTCATTTTTGGAGTGGGAGCTTTCGGTAATTCGCTGACTTGAATATCTTCAGGATCCCCCTTTCGACCAGTTTGCACGTCATGTTTTGTTATCTCAAAAACATACCAATAATGATTGCCCACCTCTACACTAGAATCAATCACTGTCACACCATCCGCAGGAAATCCAGGACCAGTAGAAGGACCAATTGCCACCTCTCCAGTTTCATATTCACTATCGTCATAACGATATAGCTGTGCCCCTATACCCGGCTCAGGATTTAAGCATGAACCGCTTGGTCTATAAGTAATTTCTACTTGTACAGAAGGATCATGACTTATTGTAAGATCATCAATTATTGGAGGGTTGAATGGAGTATATTTATAGCTTTCACTTACAGTAGGAGTCTCGTCTCCAACTGCATTTGCTGTTGAGTTCATCAAAAACGGCGCAGAGGCAAAGACTAGACCTAAAATTATTACCGCCACAAAAGCAATATGAGTAGATTTTTTAATTAGGAAAGTTTTAGTTTTCATTGTTTTCATTTTTATTATTTATTTTATTAAAAATCTTTTCTAGAAGATCGTGGGAAAGATTAAGTGAGAAAATTATATCATCTTTCCCTATTACATGACTCGCATGAACCGTAATCTCACCAGATAATGTTTTCGCATACATACTTTCACTAAATAAATTCGATCTTTGAGGTTTTTCGAGCTCTTCTTTAGCAACCAACCCTTCGATTATTAAACGCACCTTACTAAAATCGGTTTCTTCAATATACAAACTATTTTGTGATTGTCCCACATATTTTAATAGACTAACACTATCTTTCCCCTCAGTACGATGATCTCGAAGATTATTATAAAAAGTACTGAAATCAACTCCCGATTTTGTAGCCCTGCTAATTTGATTATCTATATTATAAAGATAATCAACAACATGACTACTTACACGCTCAGCTAAAACAGATTCCGGATAAATGAATTTAAATTTATTTTCTAATTCACGTAAAGTTGTCAATAATGCGTCAACCTCCTCAACACCAAAACCAATTTCAAAATATCTCTCTTTTATTGCTTCTTCAATATGCTTTTTATCTTGTAAATATTTTTCTTGTGCCGCCATACCAACAGCTTCAGCAAAACGATCATGGTATTGTAAATATTGTGTGTATCTATCTTTATCTTCCGGACTCATATCTTCAAAAGTTTCATAATTAGTTTCAAGAATTTGATTTACGACCCCAATATCTTGAATAGCTTCTTTGTGGGGCTTTTCGGCACGTTTGATTATTTTTTCTATTCTTTCCTCTTCGGACATTCCATCTTCTTTATTTAACTCTAATTGTCGTTCCCTAAAATATTTTTGGCCTGCCTTTTCACCTTCAATACTAGCGGATTCATCTAAAGCTTCTTTATAATTCGGATGTTTTTGTCCTAATTTGTTTTCAGTCTCAGAATCTCGAGCAGCATCACGCAATGGCTTTTCTGCATGTGCCATTTCATATGCTTGCTCTTTATCGCCAATACGATTCTTATTTATTTCTTGCTCTTCTGGAGTCAAATTTGATGTTTCTGAAGTGGGAGTCATTTTATTTTTATTTATAATTAACTATTTTTAATATCTGACTTTTCAAAAATTTCTTTTAAAAAACCATCTGATAATCTCAAAAGGAGATCACTCTGTCTTGGAATTGAAGAATCTTCACCCTTGAGATTATTACGAACAGACAATACAATATCATGCCACGCACCTTCATAAAGACTTCCTGAATGATCTTCACTTATAAGCCCAAGAGGATTTAGGTGACGAACGTCATCTTTTATTTCCAACCCTTCAACAATTTTTGCTGCTACTTCTCGATCTTTTGTAGCCGGAAGATCAGCTTCTTTTTCACCTTCCTTAATCTCAAATTCAAAATAACTTAAAATACTAAAATATGATTGAAATTTATCTTTTACCTCATCGCGAAAGACTTCAAAATCTAAACCTTCTTCATTAGCTTTTCTAGCTTTATCAACTATCTCATCAAAATATTCAGCGAGTCGATTCGATACGTCACCAACGACTTCTTTGTCTTCATGATCATGATGGTCAACCCATTCCCGTACTCTTTCCAATGATGTAAACAATGCATCAATTTGTGCTATTCCATATCTTTCTCCCCTCTCCCCAGATTCACCAGAATATTTTTCTTGCGATAGATCATCAATAATCATTTTATTTCTCCTTTTTATATTTATAATTAACTTTTAATTTTTGCTTTTTGCCTTTTGTATTTTACCCCCGACTTTCCTTCGACTGAAGATCCAAAGCCCAAAAGTGATTACCAAAGCGATCAAAACTATTGAACCAAAGATAATTCCTGCTGTTGGTAGGTTACTGGCGATTCCAGCAAAGCCACCAGTTTCAGGAGTATCACCAGATTCATCTGCGCTAGCTGGGTCTTCTGTCACAACAAAGTCACTAATAGTAATTGAAGCTTCGTCAGTAGCTTGCTTACCGCTCTTATCTTTAACCTCAAAAGTAATTTTATGTTCACCGGTAGCTAAGTTATCTTTATCAAACTTGAGTTCTGTGCTTAATTCATCAGCTTTATCAGAACTCCATTTGTAATCAAACTCATCAGCAAGACTCACAGCAGCTGCATTACGATTAACAACTCCTTCAAAAGTAACTTTGTCATCTGTTTTAAAACTTGCACCATTTTGAGGAAGTTTGATAGAAGCAGTAAAGCTATCAGCAACTGCAATTTCACTAATTTTATATTCACCACCAGTAACATAGCCTAAAATATTTTGATTATCAGAAACTCTCGCCAAAGAACAAGAAGGCTTATCAACCCAGACTTTAGCGGTAATATCGTTCTTTAATCCAACAAAAGTAATGTCAGCTAATGTTCCCTCACCCTTGAACCAACCATGTTCATTATGATAAGCATCTCCTGTTAAACCAACAATCGCTAATTTACCAGTTTTATTCACCTCCGCAAGATTTGTAGAACTACCCATATCACTCTCGAAAATAGGGTTTTCGGAATTTTGATTGGCAGTATGTTTTTTGAAAGAATCAACTTTTAATTCAGCAGGATTAAAACTTAGGTAAGCTGCTGCAACATTGATCTCATGTTCGAAACTATTAATTTTTAATTGAGTATTAAATTTTTTGTTAATTTGATATTCTCCAGTGTCAGGCTCAACAGTAATACTTGGCTGATTGCCAGTGTCACCAATTGTATAATGACCAGAAGTAGCAAATTCAAGAACGTCTGTATTATCACTTACCCTAACTAATGAACTAGCATTTTTATCAAAAGAAAGTTCTGCAACTGTACCAGCTTTTTTACCAACAAAAGTTAAAGTCGCTAATGTTCCCGTGCCCTTAAACCAACCATTGGCATTGTGATATTGATCACCGGTCAAACCAGAAACCATTACTTTTCCCGCTTGATTAGCGCTATCAATACTGGTGGTGCTCCCCAGATCACTTTCAAAGCTTGGGCTTGCAACGTCTTGATTAGCAGTATTTCGTTGAATGTTCTTAAGTTCAAGCTGATCTTTGTTAAAATTCAAAGTAGCTGCTCCAACATTAATCTCATTTAAACCAGTATTCAATTCAACATTTACTCTAAACTCCTCACCGGGAGTAAATTTACCACTATCAGGGCTTAAACTAAGGCTATTTTCCTTAACCGATGCCTTACTTTCAAACGATCTTAAAATAACAAAACTACCAATCACAACTCCCACTGCGATAAGCAATGACAGTGTAATTGCGAGAATTTTTTCTTTTGTTGTATAATGTTTGAACTTCTTCATCTTTATTTTTAGAGATTATTTATAAAAAATATCTTTAATCATTTTTAACCCCACCTTTGCTAATTCCTGAAAATTTTTACTGGGGGCAACTTCTTCTTTTGTTTGATAATTACCATAAGCTGTCTGATATTCTTTCGTCACCGTCTCTCGCCGTGGAGAAAGTGGTTGCTGTCCAATATTCTCCGGAGTCTCATATTGTTCAATATCTTCATAATAATTCTCATCGTAATTAATCCCGGTTGCGGTTTTTCCTATCGGAGAACGAAAGTCCAATGTGAATCCTAAAATAATTACAAATGCAGTTAAAGAAGAAACGGATAGAATGATTATGTTTTGCTTTTTAATCTTACTTTGAATTCCTGCTTTCGAAGGAACAGGCTTTTTATTTTTTTTAATCTTAGCCATATATAAATTTAGACTAATTTATTTAATAGACTCAGAATTCAAAGCTGGAGTTGCGGCAACACTTTGCGGAAATCCCTTGAAAGACAATATTTTCCCGATATCAAGCCAATCAACAATACCATCACGGTTAACATCCTCTCTTACTTTAGTTGCCGAGTTAGAGTTTAAGTCAGTGTTAAAACCACTTTCAATCTTAACTCCTGGAAAACCAATGTAGGCAAGTACTTTCCCAACATCAAGCCAATTTACAAGCCTGTCCATATTAACATCTTCATCGGCATATTGAGATACTGAAGAACCATTAGGAATTACACTAACCTGCAAATATTGAGATAATTTTATTCCCGAATCAGCAAAAGTGTTATAAACAGCATAGACTCTATAGTAATATCTCTTGCTATTAGTCAATCCGCTATTTGTATAACTTGTTGTAGTAGGATTTTGGATATCAACTATTTTTGTAAAGGTTTTGCTATTATCATTTGATCGCAATAAACGATATCCCTTTAAGATATTATCTGTAGAAAGAGAAACTGTTGCAGCACTCTTGGAAGTAGAAAGAGGCACATCCCATTTTAGAATTGCTTTTTGATCACCCGCGGTTGCTTTGAAATTACGAGGAGCTGAATATTTATCAGTTTGCCCACCTCCGCCACCACTACCTTGACTCTTGGGAGTTGCACTAACTGGCAGATACTGAGAAAGTTGTCGGCCTTTAGTTTCAAAAGTGTTATAAACAGCGTAGATTCTGTAGTGATATTTCTTATTATTAGTTAACCCGCTATTTGTATAACTTATCGTAGAAGGATTTGTAATGTCTTTAATTTTATTATATTTTTTACCATTATCATCTGAACGAAGGAGGCGATATCCTTTTAAACTATCCTTTTTAGGAGCAGGGATATTCCAGTTTAAAGTGATTTTTTTATTTCCTGCGGTTGCCTTAAAATTACTAGGGGCTGGATAATCACCTTGATCTCCGCCAGTATCCTTTTTAACTTGAACGGAAACTTCCGCGGTATAATCAATAATATTATTATCAAAATAGTTAACTGCACCAATTTTATAAGCATAACGCTTATTTGCAAGTAAGGCGCTGTCATTGTCTGTATATTCTGATAAATTATTCTCAACAATTTTGACTAACTTCCAGCCGCTACTATTTTCCTCACGTCTCATGACGCGATATTTAGCAGCGTTGAAACCACCGAGGCGATTCCAGGTGAGCTTAACTGTTTTATTATTATTTGCAGTAGATTTAAGACCTGAAGGAGCTTTTAATCCGCCACGCATTTTTTGGATAAAGAGACTTTCTGCGGTTGGACCTTGATTGTGCATGTAGAATCCTGCACGATAATTTCTTTCTACTTGGTTTGTGATGGTTTTACCACCAATGATGTAAGACTTACCAGAAAGTTTTTGTAATCCTTTTTCTGCTAAAGTAAATGTTTTGCCGTTAATCAAGAAACCAAATGATTTAACTTCAGAGCTATCAACGTCAATGTTGATTGGTAAACGCAAACAGAATCTTGCTCTACTCCAATTTGGATTATGCAATAATTCTCCTCGATCACCAATCGATCCAATGCTACTGGTAACATCTGTGTTTTCACCAACATATGTACCAGGCTCTTCATAATAAACTGAGAATTTATTTTCAAATTCGCCACTTGTAAATGATAAACGAGAATATTTAGACGGAGTCGGTAAATAAGTTTTTTTATCAGCTGCAACATAAAGCGCAGATGGAGGTTGTGTTGGGTTATACGATGACCAAGTTTTTAAGCCAGCATAGGTAAGATTGAATAAATCATACCAGTTATTCTCAAGCAAAATTTCCGCTGGAACACTAACCCAAGAAACATTAAATTTAGGAGAGCTTCCTGGTTGACCGATATAATCACCAGCTTTAGGTTGACCAGACCATTGTTTAATTGTTTTGCGAATATTTCCATAAAATTCTTTTTGCTGAGTAGTTGCCTTGCCATCCTTTACGGCTTTAGATAAACGCTCATACACCCGATAAGACATTTTAATACTTTTCGGATTATTATCAGCGCCAGGTTGTTTACTTCCTTCTTTGATTCCTGCTCGCATTTCAAACCCAAGCCAACTTCCATTTACAACTGCATGCTCTGTGCCATTAGGGTTAGTTGGTCCAGGAGTACCTGCCTCAACTTCATCGCCGCGAGTTAAGTAATAACCCGTAATTCCAGCAACGATTCCAAGGCCAACAAAAATAGCCACTCCGAAAATGGCTAATCGTTTTTTAGTTAAAAGTTTTTTGTTTTTTGTAGATTGTACTTTTCTACTTTTTTTGGTTTTCATGGTTTTTATTTTTGTTAAGTTTTATTTTATTTGAATTAAATAATTAAAGATCAAAGGCTATCTAAAACCTTGTTTTTACTTCATCATTCATTGCACATTCTGTATTTTGCTTATCTAGGTGAATATTCTCCTGAATTCCTGCCTACTGGCGGGCGGGCATAATTTACCTAGTTATTCCATTATAGCACAAAATGCGGAGTCGGTCAATATTTTTACCTTGCCTTTATGGCAGGGTGCTACGCCGTATGACGTGGTAAAAATTCAAACTAAAAAACAGCTATCGGTTCCAAGTTAAACTTGGAACCAAGAACTGCTTTATTGAGATAAAAATTAATTAATTACTAATCAAGCAAGCTCGACCCCTGTTACTTTTGCAGTAACTTCATCCAAAGCACGCAAATCAGCTCTATCTAAATCATAAATACTATCCTTTGAGACCATGCGAGCAATTGTCTTTGTATCCTCGGTAACCGCCTTAACAAAATTAACTGCTCGTTTTGTTTGTTTCTCAATATTCAAATTTTTCCTTAATTTGAGCTCATGGGTAGCAATACCTTTTTTACAAGTATTTAAATCACAATCCCCACAACCATCACATCCCATTGCAAATAACAAAGCAGTACCCAAGTAAACAGCGTCAGCACCCATAGCCAAAGCTTTTGCAATATCTGCGCCAGATGAAAGCCCTCCCGAGATAATTAACTGAACTTGATCTTGTTTGTCCACTCCCTTAAGGTAATCAACGGCCTTTTTTAACCCGCTTAAAACAGGTAGACCGAATTCATTTCTTAGAATTCCTTGCGTAGAACCAAACCCCGCTCCAAAACCATCAAGAGCAATAATATCTGGTTTTGCTTCTAAGGCAATTGCGAGGTCTTCTTCAATCCTGCCCATTGCTAATTTTAGAATGATCGGAGCCCCAGAAGAAACTTCTTTCAAATACCTAACCATTTTGATCAAATCAGTTGTATTAGCAATATCCAGATGACGGTTAGGTGGAATAATTTCTTCGCCTTTTGTAATTTTTCTTTGTTTGACAATTTCGCCGGTAATTTTTTCTGCTGGGAGTTTTTCGCTACATCCAGCTGTTGCTCCACCTCCGATTCTAAGTTCTATTAAATCAGCTTTGGCAAGAACCTCTCGATCAACTCCGAATCTGCCGGGAGTATATTGAACAGATAGCCATTTGGCAAAACGACGCTCTTCTAAAAGCATTCCACCATCACCAGTATTAGCAACAGTGTTTAAACGGCTAGCAGCTTTGGCGAGTACAATTTTCGCTTCCCTTGAAAGAGCTCCAAAAGACATTCCTTCAAACAAAACAGGCGTACTCACAAGTACTGGTTTTTTACTATTTTCTCCCAAGATAATATCAGTTTTAACAGGATCACTATCCAAGAGAGGCATTTCACTTAATTGAGCAGGCAAGAAAACCAGTTGATCAAAATTGACAAATTTCTTGCGAGCGAGTCTTTTATTCTCAACAGAATATCCCAATTCAGCAACTTGATCAATCTCTTTTTGTTTAGCTAAATCCCAAGCGCGAGAATTTTCCTGATTAAAAAACCCCGCCTTATTGGCGTTGTTTAAATAAAGATTTTGATTAATCTTATGCACAGAACCCTCCTTATATTTTAACAATGGCCAGAAACTATAATAAACCCTTCCTTTTTCTTTTCATATAAACAACAACTCCAACTAGAACTATCATAATAACGGAAATAAAAATCCAGAAAGTGAAACCAAGACCACGAGTTTCTTCTTCTTTAGATCCGACTGGTTCAGTGGTGACGTCCTTATCAACACTGCTATCACTCCCTCCTGAAACAATTTCAATTGAGATGTCTTTCTTGGCTATTTCATTCTTGTTTGTTGTAACCTCTGCTACAATAACCGTATTTTTATTTAAAGTTAAATTTAATTTTTCACTCCACTCAGCTTCTTTGGAAGCTGTGCTGGCGGTATATGTCCAAATTTTGAGTGGCTCTACTCCTGTAGAAAGTTTTACCTTATTCACATAATCTTTTTCGGATTGATCCGTATTAACAATATTGATGGTCAGGATAAAATTCTCCCCAGCCTTAATTTCATCTGGGGCATCAAAAGATGCTGATGGTTTTTTTGCAGAAACAAAAGAAAATACACCAAAAACCAAGATCACCGCAACCAAAACACCAATTATTTTAGGAAATAATCGCATCTCATCTCTTTTTAAAAACAGTCTCTCATCGGCTTGATTATACCAATAACCTTAAAAATGAGCAAATAAAAAAACAGGTACTGATCACCGCCCATTTTAATAAAGTTTCTTAATTGAAACGTTAGTATAATAATGATGGATAATTTGGCTGTAATTCCATCCGTGGCTAGCCTTATTCCGCATTCCCTTCATACACATTCCATATCCATGGCCTAGGCGGTAAGGACTATTACAACTGTAAGAGCTACAGTTTACTCCTTTTAGATAAGCAGAATAACTACTATGAGTATCCGTATGCCCCCCACAACGACTGTGATAAGCCGCGACAATTGGATCACCGTTATAAGTGATTACTTTCCCAGCTGTTGCAACCGCTGCTGATTTTAAATTTGGCGCACGTTCTTCATATTGCTTGCCTTTATACATCTGAGATTTTACATCATTGAAAACATGAAAACCTCTGGCCGAGCAAATTGTTTTAGGATGGCTAACATTCCGAAGCCCATAACTTCTGAAAACGATTGCTGAGGTTTTAAGTCCGTTTGTCGCTGTACCTTCTGGTTCCTCCGCAATCCCCCAACCATAACGCTCGATTCCAACTTGGTTAATCGCCCAAAGAGCCGCGGGAGCATATTGGTCACTATAAGAACTATACCGCACAATAATATTCCCTCTAAAACGCCGGTCACCGTTTACATTGTAACCAGCTTGGGTATAGGAAGGAATGGAAAGAATTGTGTTGCCAGAAGGTTTGAAAACAGGATAATTCGCAGTTTTTTTAATTAAACTACCGTTATAATAAAGATAATATTGACTGCCTGATTTCCCTACAGAACAAACCGAGTTAGCACTACAAGTTTTAATTTTATTCCCCTTGTAATCCTTCATGTAATATTTACCATTTCCGCTCACTCTAATATTCCCTAAAGGGTTTGAAGAAGAATGACCATAAGTAATCCCAACTTTGATTAACGAAGTGTCTTCCGGTAAAACTCGTAAAGACGGTTCAGTTGCACTGGTTCCGAATCCCGAAGCAATTTCCATTGTTGCCTTCAACGAATCTCCTGGTGAAACATTAACAGAAGCTACTTCTGCTTCATCAATTATCTGTTGAGATGAAGCTTTTGTAGGACCAAAATCTGAGGTTGGAGTTTCTTTTGAAGATGTTATTGAGGATACTTGGGGTAATTGTTTTTGAGAATTGGCGCTAGAATCAATTGTATTTTCTGTTATCTCAACTACATCTGGCTTTGGTTCATTGCGAGAAAAGCCGGAGGAATAGGAGAAAAAAACGGAAAAAAGCAACATAAAAGCAAGCCCTATATAGGTGACTTGCAATGTGAATTTATCGATTCTAATTTTCATATAAAAAACCCTTCCCTGTTTTGATTTTAGCAGATTGAGAGGAAAAATCAAATTAATAAAAACAGACTGGCTTTAACCAATCTATTTTCGATTTATAAATTTATTTATACACAACCGTATCAACAAGTTTCAACCCACCCCCACCATCACTATCATATTTCTCTGTTCTTACCACATAACCATCTTCATGAATAACTGTTTTTATCAAAGAAATCGGTTCTTCCTTTTCATTTAAGTGCGCGACAATTTGAAAAGTTAATTTATCATCAATCATCACATCCCAGCAATAAGGCAAATCCCAAAGTACATTTTCTAATTCAGAAAACTTATCTTGATTCGCCCAAAACAATTCACCTTCTTCCAAAACTTTACTACCGGGAAAATCCATTGAATCAACATGGAACTTATAAAATTGCGCAATCCAATCTTTTTTATATCCTCCTCTGAAAATAAATGTTCCCTTATATTCCATTCCATTTGAAATATATTTGCCGTCCTTATCACCCACCTCTTCTCTGGCTTCCCGCAAAGCTGCAATTGCATAATTTTCTTCTGGCCCGACCTTTCCGCCTAAAATATTAATAACACCAGGATTTATATCCTTATCCTTGCTTCTTTTGATAAATAAATAATTTTTATTGTATTGAATAATACAATTTACCGATAGTTGAGTTTCCCGCATCTTTATTTATTAACTATTATTTTTACATTTTGATCACCGCTTTCCTGCCTGCCGGCCCGCTCCGATAAGCGTAGTGAGGCGAGTAGGCTAGGCGCGGTAACAAGTTTTTGAATTTGAAATGGCGGCACCATGAACCAGACGGCACTTGGCGGCACCATGAACCGAATGGTTCATGGTGACCCTACGGGGACTCGAACCCCGGTTACCAGGATGAAAACCTGGCGTCCTAACCACTAGACGATAGGGCCGGATAAAAAGGCAAAAAGTAAAAGGCAAAATGCAAAAATGCCTTTTTCAAAGTTATTGTAGCAACAAAGGGGGGTATTTTCAAGGAAATAATAAAATTGACAAGAGAATTTTAATGGGATAAGATAATACCTAATACAGAAATATCAAGTCCTTTAATAGAGTTAACCACGGAGGGAAGAATGGCTCAGGTAAAAGCAACAAAGGGAATAACACTTACTGATCTAGCAGTGTTTTTCTATGAACTTTTCGGAGATAGAAATAGCACTCGCCTTTTAAGTTTGGGAATAACAATAGATTTTTTCGATGTTGCTTTGGCAGATCTCCGAAAAGCAATCCGGAAAGGCTGCAAAAAAGAAATACTTGAAATTGCCCTTGCGCGATGTGTCTCCCGAATATTTTGTATCTCACACCAGAAATATAAGTTACATCTACTACTGACAGAGGCAATGTGCCAGAAATACCCGAAAGAGAAATGCGCATATTGTCAAAACCGGCCCTGTACTTGCCCTAAAGAGAATCGCAAGAATATCCAACTAGAAATAGATCCTATACAACAAACAGGGCAATTAGAATGGTCTCTTAAGGATTGGCAGGGAAATCTTTGTGAGCTTTACGGAGATCGGAATAAAAAGGAGGGGGTTGAAGAAATTCTCAACCGACTCAGCGAAGAAGTAAGCGAGATCCGTGAGCTGGAAAAGACGTCACCCACCTCAAAAAAGACAAATGATGAAATAAAAATGAAGTTTGCGCGTGAGCTTTCTGACGCTCTTGCTTGGGTGATTGCAGTCGCAAATTTCCTCGAAATCGATCTGGAGCTTGCAGTATTAAACCGCTTCGGAAATGGTTGCCAAACTTGTGGAAAAATGAAATGCGAGTGTGGCCCTTTTAGCTTTAAGCTGATTGATTGGGAAGATTTTTCCTAAAAAATCAATATTCACAAATCATGCCCCCGGACACGGGGGTTTTATTTTTTAAATAAATTAAGCGCCTCGTGCTATAATAGAGAATGTCAGATGGCAGATATTAGATGTCAGAATTAATTTTCTTACATCTAACATTTTACATCTAACATCCACCATGTCCCTAAAGATCGGAATCGTTGGCTTGCCCAATGTTGGAAAATCTACTCTTTTTAACGCCCTGACAAAATCCAGCCAGGCCGAGGCTTCGAATTACCCTTTTTGCACGATTGATCCTAATATCGGGATTATTACCGTTCCAGATGAACGCCTGGACAAACTGGCTGAACTAGTGAAACCAGAAAAGGTTACACCAACTGCAATTGAATTTGTTGATATCGCAGGACTCGTTAAAGATGCTCACAAAGGCGAAGGTCTCGGGAATAAATTTCTCTCTCATATTCGTGAAGTAGATTTAATTTTACAAGTAGTTCGTTTTTTTGAAGATGGTAACATTAAACATACTGATGAAACAATAGATCCCCTCCGCGATCTTGAGATTATTAACTTGGAATTAATTTTAGCGGATTTAAATACAATTAAAAATACGATTGAAAAAATTGAACCGAAAGTTCGGACAAAAGATCCGGGAGGAGATAGCGATTTGCCAGAAAAGCTTGATGTTTTAAAAAAATTACAGAAAAAACTTGGAAATGGCAAGCTCGCCAATCAAATAGGTTTAAACCGCGAAGAAAAAGAATTAATTAAAGAGTTTAATTTTTTAACTGCTAAGCCATTTTTATACATCGCCAATTTATCCGAAGATCAATTGCCTAAAGATGGAAAATTAATCAAAAATAAAATTGAATTTATTCCAATCTCGGCAAAAATTGAAGCAGAGGTTAATGCCTTAGAAGAAAAAGAGCAAAAAGAATATCTGGAGAGTATTGGTTTAAAAGAATCGGGGTTAACTCAAGTAATTCAAAAAGGTTATCAATCTCTTGAGTTAATTACATTCTTAACTGCTGGCGAAACAGAAGTACGAGCTTGGACAGTTAAAAAAGGAGCCTTAGCTCCCGAGGCTGCCGGGGTAATTCATACTGATTTTGAAAAAGGTTTTATTAAAGCTGAGGTGACTTCTTATGATGATTATATCCAAGCTGGGTCAGAATTAAAAGCAAGGGAGGCAGGGAAAATGCGGATTGAAGGGAAAGAGTATGTTGTGCAGGATGGTGATGTAATTTTGTTTAAAGTGTAAAATTAAAAAATCAACAAAATGAAAGTTGCTCTAATCAATTTACCATTTTCAATTGATTCTGATAAATCAACCAGCCAAGAAATTCATTTTTTCCCAGAAGGCTTAAGCTTAATTGCCGCTTCTCTACTTAAAGCTCAACACATAGTAACGGTAACCGACTTATCGCAACAATCAGAGAAAGAACTTTATAAATTAAGTAGTGTTGATGTTTTTGGTATCTCGACAATGGTTAATCAATTTCAGTCACTGAAAAAAATAATCTACAAGTTACGTAAAATCAACCCGAAAGCCAAAATTATTCTCGGTGGTCCATTGATAAGCTCAGATCCATTATTGATAAGTAAATTTCTAGATTTTGATTTTGGGGTAATCGGTGAAGGGGAAATAACAATTACAGATCTACTTAAAAATCTCGGAAACCCTGAAAAAGTAAACGGGATAGCTATTCAAAAAGATGGTGGTGGGATTCTACTAACTCCACCAAGGAATCTAAGCTCTCTCAAGAATATTCCTACTCCCGCTTTCGAGCTCTTCAATCTTCCGTGGTACCTAAAAGGAGAAAAACGCTCCCACCTAAAATCAATAAAAACACAACAGCCCACCCTTAACAATTTCATGATCTCACGCGGCTGCCCTTTTAACTGTCAATTTTGTTATCGCTTGTTTGGCAAAAAAATAAGCTATAAAAGTATCCCTAAGATTAGAGCCGAACTTAAAACATGGCATGAAGCTGGAGTAAAATTTATTCGTTTTCAAGATGATAATTTTACTGTTATGCCAAACAATCAGCTAAAACAAGTTTTACAAGTTATTAAAGAATTTAATTTTAAATGGGCTTGCCAGAGCAGGGTTGATACAATCGATCAAGAAAAACTAGAACAAATGAAAAAGGCAGGACTTGAAATTATTTATTATGGTATCGAGTCTTTATCAGATAAAGTTTTAGACAAAATAGGAAAAAGTACAAACGTAAAGAAAATTAAAAAAGCAATTGAATTAACCTTAAAAGCTGGGATAACCCCAGCGGCATTTTTAATTATTGGTCTTCCCGGAGAAACAGAACAGTCGCTCAAAAAAATGCTAGATTTTGTTAAGCATTACAAGATTCCAGTTACTCCTTATTTACTTTGCCCTCTTCCGGGAACAGAATTATTTAATTACGCAAAAAGAAAGGGCAAAATTAAAAATGAAGAAAAGTTTTTGACCCAATGTCAAAATTGGGAAGAAGAACAATTAGATAAAAATAAAATCCATATTAACCTAACCGAATTACCCGATCAACTACTTCTTAATACATATCGCAAATTATTAAAATTAATTCCCAAAGTTGGTGTAATTAAGTATTATTAACAACAATTGAAAATATTGCTATAATTAAATTGCCATTAATAAATTAACATGGTAAAAGAAGAAGAAGTTGGAACGATAACCCACTTCTTCAAAAACATTGATGTCGCAATTGTGAAAACAAAAAAAGCAATTGCCAAAGGTGACGAATTGCATTTCAAAGGCGCAACAACCGACTTCACCCAGAAAATTGAGTCAATGCAAGTCGACCACAAGGAAATTGAAAAGGCAAAGAAAGGTGATGAGTTTGGGACAAAGGTGGATGATCGGGTTCGGACGGGTGATACTGTTTTCCGGGCGAAGTAAATCTGCCCAAGAAAATCAGATTTAAAAAATCTTCCTAAATTTAGGAAGAAATATTTTAGTAGACAACTCAATTGATACAGGGTTGTTTTTTTATTTATTTTGTCGTTTCCCATGAAACGCCTGATGTACCTCCCGAAGCTGCTTATCCGTAACATGCGTATAAATTTGCGTCGTTGTGATATTCGCATGCCCCAAAAGCGCCTGGACAGAACGAATATCTGCGCCGTTAATTAATAAATCTGTCGCGAAAGAATGCCTCAAAGTATGCGGGGTAACTTTTTTAACAATTCCCGCTTTTAAGGCGTTATTTTTGACGATTCTTTGAATTGAACGCGGGGTGAGATTGCTAGGCGCACGCGATATATCATCACCTTGTTTGGTAGTGGTAAAGACGGACTTAGATCCTCGCTTGCGCGAGGACAAGTATTCCTTCAACCAATGAATTGTACTTGCAGACAAAAATACTACTCGTAATTTATCCCCTTTTCCTCGCACCGCAAACTCGCCGCGATCTAGATTAACTTGATCACGAGTAAGTTTCGTAAGCTCCCCTACTCGCAAACCAGTTGAAAACAAAAGTTCCAAAATCGCTCGGTCACGTAAACCTTTTTCGGTTTTAGTATCTGGAGTTTCTAATAGTCTCCCCACCTCCTCCGCATCCAGAAATTCCACTTGGCGTTTTTGATCTTTGGCTAATTCTATTTTCTCTGGGGCTAAAGTTTTAATATCCCGCTTGGCTAAATATTTTAAAAACGCTCTTAAAGCAATCACGTGATAATTTTGAGTATTTTGCTTTAAATAATCGCCCTTGTTATTTTTTAAGCGATGTAAAAATAAACGATATTTTCGAATTTTATCTAAGCTGATCTGCTCCGGTTTGATCAGATTATTTTTCTTCCCCCATCCCAAAAGCCGCCGGAGGTAATGGTCGTAGTTTTGAATTGTGAGCTGACTTTTGTTTTTTTCTACTTCGAGGTGTTCTAAAAAGTCAGTGATAAGGTTTTTTAATAGCATGGTTTGGTTTGATTTGAAAGGGATCCTGATTTCGCCCCGATAAAATTGGGACTCATCGGGATGAATTCGGCTAGCGTTTTTGTTTCACAAAAACACAGCCTACATTCACATTGTACGACATAAGAGAAAATAGAGCAAATAAAAAGCCCCGCCGAAAAGCGGGAACTTTTAGTCTCTAATGAATCTCGGTTTAGCAAATCTCAGGTTTAATGAGAAAACGAGGCACTGGCTCGCTTTCATTTTCACCCTCACCCCAACTCTGATCGTAAAAATCAAGGTCCATCGTTCTGCCGCGAGAATCACGCTCAAGAACTGGGACGACCAAACAACTATCCGACGGGTCCTCTAAAACAATCCCGAGTGCAACAATCGGATATCTTCGTTGCTTATCGGGATATACTTCCCCAAAAGCAGAGATCTCCTCAAAGCTTGCAATAGGGCAACAACCTGCTTCTTTTAATTCCGAAATAATTTCATAAGTGTATATGCCCCTATGAAATCTAGCTAATCCTACCCAGCTACCTTTGCCTTCTTTGTCTCTCAACCCTCCTTCAACAATTATAGCTGGGGCAATATCAGAGTTAACCCAATCCATAAAACCCATCATATCATCGAGAGTAAGAGTGGGGTCAAGATTGAGCGATGGGAATTTTTCTATCGTTAGCATGAACAACCCTCCTGTTTTATTTTCTCATTAAATTAGTCATGGGTTCTAAGATATAAGCAAATACATCCCAAAAACCACAACTAATTCCTGCTTTCGCAGGAATGACAATGATATTGTTAAGCTACAAGTACACATTATCCTAGCATGATTTGGAGTTGAGATCAACGAAAACAAAGCGGAATTAAAAAACAGGCCCCTTGAAGCCTGAATGACTATCACCCCTGTCCCCTTTCATCTATTCTGTCACTCGTTCTACATATTCACCAGTTTCTGTATTGATTTTAATCATCTCTCCTTCATTAATAAACAACGGTACCTGTAATTTATAACCAGTCTCAATCTCAACCAACTTCGTCGCATTCTGAGCCGTATTCCCTTTAACTGCTGGTTCCGCTCCCGTAACTTTAAAATCCATTTTAATCGGAAGTTTTAAACTGATTGGTTTTTCGTCATGAGTTTGGATCGTAACAATCATTTCTTCTTTCAGATAATTCTTCGCGCTTCCAATCTGTTCAGCATCCAAATTAAACTGCTCATAATCTTCCTGATTCATAAAATGATAATTTCGGCGTCCTGCACCGCCTGGTGCAGGGTCATCATCTTCATAAAGATACTGCGCCTTAAAATTTTCTAGAATTGCTTCCTCAAACTTTTCATGTCCCTGAAAAGTTTGATTAATCACACTACCGCTAATAATATTTTTTAATTTAGTTTTTAAAACAGCACTCCCGCGGGCTTGCTTGGAATGCTGGGCAGTCAGGACTAGATAGGGATTACCTTCTAAATCAACGACCTTGCCGGGTTTGATGGATTTGAGAGATAGCATGATTCTACTTAATAATATACGGCAACAAAGCCATTTGGCGTGCGCGTTTTAAGGCACGAGCCGTATGCCTTTGATGTTTCGAACAAAGTCCACTACGTCTGCGAGGTTCAATCTTAACATGACCAGATAAAAACTGCCTCAAAATCCCAACCATCTTATAATCAACATGCTTGATTTTATTCTCACAAAAATAACATTGTTTTTGAGAAAAATACGCCATTATTTTATTTAATTAATAACTTCAAAATAAACCCACCTTTAATATCAATACAGAATATTTCAGAGGGAACCTAAAGGGATGTGGTTAGAAAGGAATATCATCAATATTCACTTCTTCTTCCCCTTTAGCTTTTTTTCCTGATTCTCCTGCTTTTGAATCAGCCTTAGGAGTTTTTGCTGCTGGCTTATCAGCTGACGCACTACTAGCGGAGGCATCATTTCTACTACCCAAGAAAACAACATTATCAGCAACAATTTCCGTTCGATAACGCTTAACGCCATCTTGACCTTCCCAATCTCTTGTCTGCAAACGTCCTTCGATATAAACCTGACGGCCTTTTTTAATATACTCCGCACAGATTTCAGCTAACTTCCGCCAAGCAACAATATTATGAAACTCTGCTCTTTCTTGTTTCTGACCATCTTTATCCTTCCAAACCATATTTGTTGCCACTCCGAAAGATGTAACGGCTTGACCATTTGGAGTGTACTTAAGTTCTGGATCGCGGGTAAGATGTCCAATAATTTGTGCTCGATTTAAACTTTGCATAGTTTTTTAGTCCCTTCCTGCCACGCTCTCTTGTCACGTCTTTATGACGTGATCATGGCGTGGTCTAATTAATAATAAATATATGTAAATTTAAGATTGTTTTAAGACTTATAATAAATCTTCATCACTCAAGATACGATCAATTTCACGATCCAAATCTTCCTCTGGGATTTTTTTAGCCTTCTGTTCTTTTGCTTTTCGCTTTTTACTTTCTTCAACTGTTTTTTTAGCAAATTTACTTTCTTTTCCTGCTTTTGTTTCCGTTTCTAAACCCGTTGGAGCTTTAACAGCAGGTTTTTTCTCTTCTTCCTTAATATCATCTTTCGTATCTTTAATAGTCTTAGTTTCAACAAAAGTTTTTTCTAAATCAACTTTCGGTTTTACTATATCTTTCTTGGTTTCTAGTTCTTCTTCTTTTATTTCAACAGTTTTTTCAACTTTTTTAGATTTTTTAGGGATATCAATCTTTTCTTTCTTCTCGAATTTTTTCTTTGAATCATCTCGTTTCGATTTTTTTACCGGTTTTGCTAATAATTCCTTTTCAGTTTTCAGATCTGCTCCTTTGGGTGGAATTATTATCATTTGTCGTAAGATACTTAAGTTAATATTCAGTTCTTTAAGCAATCCAGTGTTCTTATCAGCAGACAACTCATAATGAGCGAAGAAATAAACTCCTTTATCCTCATGTTTGATTGGATATGCTAATTCTCTTTCCTCCCATTGCTCTGATTTAATTAGTTTCCCGTCATTATTTTTAACAAATTTTTCAAAATCTTTAATGATTTTTTGTTGTTTGACTTGATCAAGTTTAGCACTGATAATCAAGGCGATTTCGTATTTTTGCATAATAAAAATCCTCTCCAAGGGACCCCTCTCCACAACTCTGTTTCTTTGGAACAGAAGCGAAGAGGAAAAAGGTTAAATTAGTAAGTAATATTTGCTTGTGAAGTTAGTTTAGCATGGGATAATCTGCAATGTCAAATTTTTTTAATATTAAAGTTTTTCTGTTTGGGTTTTATTAAAATAAAAGGTATTTTTGCCAAAACTGCACCTTTGCAATCACTGCTACTATCAGAGACTAAAATACAATCACTAAATTGTAATTTGATCTTCTTAAAAGGAACCCCAGTTCGTTTTGAAAAACAGCATATTGTTTTATCTACAGAATTTTGAAGATTAAAATATTTAATTAAACCAAGCTCCCTGAGTATATAGTAAGTTTCAGATTTTTGTCCACCCGTTACATAAACAAATCGATATTTATTCCGATTAGAAAAAATCCATGTTGCAAAAGAATATTTTGCAGGTATGGGCAGTTTGTTGTTTTTCAAGAGAATAGAAAAAATTTTATTATAAAGGTTAAAATATTTATATTTGGTTATTTTTTGCTTGGAAATTTTAGTAAATATTTTGTAGGTGTTTGTAATTCCTAATGATCTTAACCTTTCAATTTCATTTTCAAAATTATTTTTTACCATACATAAAAGTACCGATTTTTCTATCGGCCACATATCCGTGATAGTCCCATCAATGTCGCAAATAATAGTTTTCATAATTTCATGAAATATATAGGGAGCACGCTAACCGTGCTCCCCTGTTTTTTATTTGATCCATAAGGGGCCATGGGTTGAATCGTCGGTGATGATTTGATTCCGACTATATTGTACATAACCGGCAATTGGTTCCTCGCCGATAGCGAGAATAACTAACTGACAATTGCACTTATCTCGCACTATGGGAGATACAAAACCTTGAGCAAGAAGCGCTTCTTCTCTATAGCATCTCTTGAGAAATCGTGCCTTGCCAGGAGGTTTATTGAATATAACACTATGCCCTGCCCGATCACATTCTTTACTCCCCTTGTCGCAGAATTTAAGAACAACTTTTTGAGGAATTTCCGTCCACGGATCAAAACGATCGATGTAGTGTCGCGGGATCTTTATTAAATCACCCTCCCAGATTCGACTAAACAGTCCCAGATTAAGCTTATTGTCCAGCCGAAGACCATCATAAGGCCTAATGTACGGTTGGCTTTTTGAGCCAGCACGTCCATAAATGTAAATCGGATCAGTACCATTACTATCCGGTTCACAAACACTACAACCAGTGATGCCCAAAATAGCAAGTTCATCGACAAGCAACTCGAGCTCAGGCTGATACGCCGGACTCACTGTTGCAAATAAATTCGGAAAATGGTTTAACCCGCTACCATCAACCATAATACTACTTGCCCGAGAGAGATTAAGCGCTGTACCCCAACCATCGACGAATGCTGCATTAATTTCGAGAATTGTTAAACATCTCTTATCGAAATACGCATCAATGCGATAATAGGGAGTTCGCTTAACACCGGCTAAATCATTAAAGCCAGATAAAAAGAGCCTAAGCTCTCGCCCCACCTCCTCAGGTAGAACAACCCCCAAGTTAGTTGTGCGATGAGGACTATCCCCATAACCGGTTCTATAAATAACCGGAGCGACAATGGACTCGTCCACGTCAAAGCTATGAAATTCAATTACCATCATGACCACCTTTATTCCTATATTCCTAAAAAGTTAATGTACTGTTTACAGCCCTGAATCAAAAAACCCTTCTCTTTCAAGAAGGGGCTAGATTGATAAAATTAAAACATCATCAGGATAACCCTTTCTCGAAAGAAGAATTTTGATGATGCTTATTTAATCTTTTCAAAATCAACCCATAGCCACCCTTACCTTTATTTAGCCAACGTGAAACCCTGGCAACAGTTGTTGAACTTAAACCAGTTTTCTTTTCAATCACAGAATAAGGAACTTTTTGACTCAACATTTGAGCAGCCTGCCATCTTTTTGAAAACTCAACGATTTCTTCCTCCGTCAAAAGATCACGAAAAAATTTCTTCGCTTCTTTGATGTTTTTCAAAGCAAGCACTGCCTCAAAAAGAATATCCGATTGTGAATTACTCCATTTAGCCATTATTGCGCTTTATTTAACTAAAGAGCTTTATCTAAGTAAAGTGTAGCAAATAGATAAAACCTTGTCAAGAGGTAAGGATGTGTTATACTGATCCGTAAAAGATTTAACGGTTTTTCGTTTATTATCGTTCTGGCTTTGATAGCGGAATGTATCTATACAAATCAAGAAAAACGAGGAGATAACAATGAACCTAGCTAAGCTGTGGCGCTTATTTGCTGGTATTTTCATTATTGACAATACCGAAAAGCAAAGTAAGCTACTGTCCCAGTTTATCTGGGATATGGAAAAATTAACTCCGAAGATCAAGAGAGTTGAGAGTTCTGCAAAAAGTTCTACTATCAAGATAACCCCCGTTATAAATGGGCTCATCAAAACTCTTGGTGATCCCGTAAAAACTGGTCGGTTAATTGACCTCACTCGCCCTCAAAAACTAAGGGCAGACGGAAGAGACCATGACTACAGGCAATCAGCGTGTTATCAAATAGCTGATCTGCTTGGAATCGCAAAACTATGGATTAATGGCGCTCAACAAGTTCTTCAAGTCTGGCTAGTCGGAACTTTTTTCGAAGGTAGTCTGGGTAAAATCCGGGATATTCCCCTGAAAAAGACCGTTGTGATCATGGCCGAGGCAATTTATTTTGTGGCCACTCCGGACATCCAAATAACAACAAAACTCCTAGCAACGGGTCTCCTAAATATTGTCCATCATAAGCTGAATAAGGGGAAAACCAACGAGGTCGAGGACTGCCTAGAATATCTAGAGGCATTTCTCGTAACTAAGCATCGCGATACCTATACTGCTGTGCATTACGATTGCTTAGAAAAACTAATCGAGGAACTTAAAGAAATAGTAAATCCCTAAAAACTCTCAAGAAAAATAACCAAAAACCAGGGCGTCTTCGGGCGCTCTTTTCTTTTAAACATAACCCTAAAACTATTGACAAAAGGCTAAAAATAGCTTATAATAGAGGTAGTAGTTATAAAAATAAAAATTAAAAAATAAAAAGAAAACATGTTAAATAAAGCTAAGACTAAACATTACGTCTTGGGGGGATTGACAGCTATTTTAATTGGTGCTGTTTTTTTGTTCTTTGGAAACTTCGGCAATTCACCTCTCTCCGCATCAAAAACAGAACCTCAACCAGTCAAATCTGGACAAGTTGAAATTAACACTTTTAAAGATTTCGCCTTAGACCTTAAGGACGACCAAACAAAAGACACATTCAAGACCTCCGCCAAAGAAGCATTAAAACTTAAAATAGAAAATGAAAAATACGAGACAAAAAGAGAATTTACTCAACTTGTAACCCCCGAATTTGATTTTACAGCAGTAGCCCCACATTGGTCAGCTGACACCCCAGAGAATACTAATTTAAGATTATCTTTAAGAATTAACAACGGAAAAGATTGGAGTGGATGGCAAGCAATAGAAGAAATTGATGGTGGTCGTGAAAATAGTAATTCAACAGATTATAAATATGGAGAACTTGTCTTTGCCGAAAAGCAAGGCAAGTTTTTTGAATATAAAATAGAGTTAGAATCAAACAATTCTGAAACAACTCCGTCACTAGAAAAAATCAAATTCCATTATCTAAACGCAGAGAAAGGACCAAACCCACTCGAAACAAAGAAACTTTTTGGAGTAATCCCAGTGGCCTCGGCAGGCAGTGGCAATTATTATTCACGCTCAACCTGGGGCGCAAATGAAAGTTATCGCTACAAAAGTGGTAAAGAAAATTGGTCAAGAAAATATGCAGACACCAAAGCTTTTGTTATTCATCATACAGCGGGCTCAAGTAATCCCTCTAACCCCGCAGCAACAATTAGAGCAATTTATTATTACCACGCCAAAACTCTAGACTGGGGAGATATTGGCTATAATTATATTGTTGACCAACATGGCAATATGTACGAAGGACGTTATGGCGGAGATAATGTTGTCGCTGGGCACGCTGCTAATTATAATTATGGCACCTCCGGAATTTCAGTGCTTGGAAATTTTGAAACTGCAAACCCGAACAATAACTCTCTTGATGGAGTAGCAAAATTAATTTCCGATAAAACAAAAGGTAAATCCTTTAATCCTCTTGGCTCGGTTAAATTAACTAAGACAACAGGTTACCCGCATTACTCCCCAACTGGAAGCAAAACTGTAAAAACAGTCAACGGTCACCGCGATGTTGGAAGCACTGCTTGTCCTGGAAAAAATTTATACTCCAAGCTTGCAACAATCCGCAATAATATTCAAACAAATCAGGTCCCCGCTTATGATTATAAGGTTATTTCTGTAGAAAAACCTCCTTCAACTATGAAAGTGGAAGACACCGCCTCGGCTAAAGTAAAAATCAAAAATACAGGAAGAAAAGTTTGGAAAAAATCCGGCACAAACCCAGTTAAACTTTCAATCTCCAATCCAAAATATCGATTTAGCCTTTTTACAAACAGCACTTGGCTAAAAGACTATTACCACAGAATCCAAATGTCAGAAAATCAAGTTAATCCTGGTGAAACAGCAACCTTTAGTTTTTCCTTAACTGCTCCGACAAAATTAGCACAACATACCGAGGCCTTCACTCCCGTTGTGGAAGGACATGGCTGGATGAAATATAAGGGAATTAAATTTGATATTAAAGTTAAAAGACCAGAATATAATTATGAGATAAAATCAATCCAAAAACCAGCAACCCAAATGACTATCGGGAAAGCTTATCCTGTTACAGTACAATTAAAAAATGTTGGAGTAAAAACTTGGAAAAACTATGGTGCAACCCCTCTTAAACTTTCAATCTCCAATCCAAAATATCGCAAAAGTAAATTCATTGATAGCAGTTGGGTTAAAGAATATTACTACCGGGTTCCGATGAAAAACAAAAGTGTAAAAACTGGCGAGGTTGGTGATTTTAAATTTTCAATGACTGCCCCACAAAATCTCGGAAAACATACAGAAGCTTTCACCCCTGTTATAGAAGGTTTTGATTGGATGCGTTACAAAGGAATTAAATTTAACATTGAAGTTAAAAGACCAGCTTATGAATATGAAGTTGTTTCAATAAAGAAACCACCAAGTTCAATGAAGTCTGGAGAAATAGCAAACACGACAGTCAAAATTAAAAATATTGGATCAAGCACCTGGAAAAACTATGGTAAAAATCCAATGAAATTAGCGATTTGTAACCCTAAATATCGTCAAAGCGAACTCTGGAGTAACGATTGGGATCAGAAAAGTTATCGCCGAATAAAAATGCGTGAACGAGAAATTAAAACAGGCCAAACTGGAACTTTTTCTTTCTCAGTAACCGCTCCTCATAAAAATCACGATTATACAGAAAAATTTGCTCCAGTCGTCGAAGGAAAGCAATGGCTCCCTGATCATAATATTAAGTTCACCATAAAAGTTCGCAAGCCAAGCTATAACTATTCTGTTGTTTCCTTAAATGTTCCTTCTAAAATTTTCCCAAAAGAAAAAAATACTGCCATAGTTAAACTACGCAACCAAAGCAGTGTCACCTGGAGCCGTAGTGGGGATCTAAGAGAAAAACATGTGATTGGGTTAGCAGCGAGTAATCCTAAATATCACACAAGCCCACTTGGTTTCAGAAGAACTTCAATGCAGGAAACAACCGTTAAACCAAATGAAATTGCAACCTTTAAAATCAATATTGAAGGACCGAATAAAACAAAAACTTACACGGAATATCTTCAACCCGTTGTGACAGGAAGAGAGTGGCTTACTAATAAAGGCATTAAATTTACTACTAAAGTTGATAAAAAATCCTATAATTATTCTACAGTTTCTACCCAAAAACCACCCGCAGTAATGCAACCAGGACAAAAAACAACTGTTAAAATAACCGTCAAAAATCAAGGGAATTTCACTTGGCACAATAATGGTCCTAATCCAATGAAATTGGCAATCTGTAATCCTAAATATCGCCAGAGCTCATTTAAAGATTCTAGTTGGACAAGCGGAGCTAGTAGTCAACGCCGAATCTCAATGGATCAACAAGTAGTTGCTCCCAAACAACATGCTTCATTTACATTTACAGTAACAGCCCCTTCAAAACCAAAAACATATACAGATAAATTTACCTTAGTGCAAGAAGGAATGACCTGGTTAGTATATAAAGGAATTTATTTTAAAACCAAAGTTCCCCCGCAAAACGGTGATACAGTTAAGGTTGGAATCGCCCACAGCCGCTCCCCTCAAAATCCTTCTGGTAATTTTAAAATAACAGGTACTGGAACTTACTATCTTAAAGATAGTAAGGGAACAAAGATTAAAACCTGTAGCGGGAATTCAATAAGTGAAGTGGGTGTCCGCGGAAATACTTATTATCTTTATCACAATAATAAACTAATCAAAAAGACTAAAAACTATCCTGTTTTTGTTCCAAAGGGCAATACAATTCTTTCCGTGCCTTCTTATACGAGGGCCGGTTACAATGTTAACGGCGACAGACATTTCTATGGCAATCTTCAAGTTCGTTATAACTCTTACGGTGATCAATATTACCCAGCAGCTCCTTGGCTAATCAATCAATTAAATATAGAGGATTATTTAACAGGCATTGCAGAACAAGGAGACTCTTCTCCGAGAGAAGCACTTAAAACCTTTGCTGTTGTTTCTAGAACTTACGCTGCTTATAACAAAAAACATCCTAAGTCAATTTGTCAAAAAAGAGGTTTCCATCTTTTCAGCAGCACTTATTCTCAAGTTTTCAAAGGTAAATCTTACGGTGATCGTGCGCCAAACTTAAAATCCGCCATCAACGCAACCAGAGGAATAATGATTACCTACAATAATGAACCAATTGTTGCAGCGTATCATAGTCGTTGCGGTGGACGTACCAGTAGTCTCGCCGGATATCCTTATCTTAAAGGAGTCTCTTGTAGTCCTCATCGTAGCATCGGTCCTCGCAAAGGTCATGGTTGGGGAATGTGTATGGAAGGTGCGCGTAATAAAGCAAGTGCTGGTTGGAATTGGAAAAAAATTATCCGCCATTATTATACTGGTATTAGTATTAAGGATTTCTATTAATGAAAAAACTTTACAGTATTTCAATTAAGGTTCTAATTTTTTTACTAATTATTGGATCAATTAGTTGGTTGGTTTATAAAATACCAGCTCAGTCTTGGAAACAAACCTTAGCAAATGTCGGTTTGGAGCAAGAAACCTATAAATGCAATCGCTAAATAATTATGCAAAAAGAAATTATTTATCCCAAAACTCATTCTGCTCCCAAAAAAACTTTGATTATCCTTGGAACAATTATTTTAATCGCAGGAATTCTTTTGGGGATTACTTTGATTTTAGATAAATTACCTAGCAATGCAGCTATTAAACAAGTCGTACCAGAAGAAAACCAAGAGCAAATTCAAAATATTCTCCCCGATATCCTGAATCGCTAATATAGCTGATAATAAAGCAATAAATCCTTCTTAAAACGAAGGATTTTTTAATTTGCGATTAATTTTTGCTTAATCCAAACTTGCTAAGATAAATCCTGTAGGGGCAAAAAATCTTTCTGATATTAAATTACCAAAAAATGTTAATTAAAAAAATTTATAATTTCTTGCTTGATCTAATCTTTCCTAAATTCTGCCTGCGGTGCAATTGGGAGGGGTTTTGGTTATGTCAAAATTGCCAAAAAATGATTAAAGGCTATCACTCTAATCATTGTGTAATTTGTAACACAACCAGTATTCAAAAAATTTGTAATAATTGTCAAAGAAAAATTAAAATCGATAAACTGATTATCGTTACATCTTATGAGGACAAAACTATTGCAAAGTTAATTCAAATTTATAAATACAATTTTGCTAAAGAAATCGCAGAAATTATTTCCAACTTAACGATTAACAAACTAAAAAAGGAAAATTTAAATAATTATGCAATTATCCCAGTTCCCCTTCACAGAAAAAGACTAAAATGGCGAGAATTTAACCAAGCTGCTTTGATTGCAGAAAATATTAGCCAAAAATTCACACTCCCCCTCCGCAAAAATATCCTGATTAGAATTAAAAATACAAAACCTCAAGCGCAAATCAAAGACGCTCATGAACGGAAAAATAACGTTAAAAATGCCTTTAAAATAAACTCTGAGATCAAAAAAATACCCCCAAAAGTACTTTTAATTGATGATGTTGGGACAACTTTTGGCACTCTTTCAGAATGTGCGAAAGCTTTAAAAAAGGCTGGGGTTAGGGAGATTTGGGGGTTGGTGTTTGCGAAGGGATAGGAAAGAATTATGCCCCGCCATAAAGGCGGGGCACCACGCCGTATGGCGTGGTGAATTCAGAATGCGGGATTAGGGATTTGGGATTTATGCTATAATTGAAGCGTAATCGTAAGAATTGCGCTTTTAAATTATCCTTTGATAATGTCAGAATCATGAAAATATTCCTGTCTCATCGCTTTACCGGCGAAGATCCGGAAATACTAAAAGAAACGATCAGTAAAATTGAAAAAACTTTAGAATCTGCTGAGTATGAATGTTTTTGTTCTTTTTGGAAGGCTGATTTCTTTGAGAAAAATAATTTTACCCACCAACAAATTTTAGAATATGTTTTGAAGGAACTTGATCAAGCTGATATTTATCTCGCTTTTATCAAATCTGATGAGAAAAGCGAGGGGTTATTGATTGAAATGGGCTATGCCTTAGCAAAGAAGAAGAAAATATATGTGGTAATAAAAGAAGGTGTTAAAACAACTTTTGCTGAGGAGATAGCAGATAAGGTTATAAAATTTAAAACCCTGAAAAACCTATATAAAAAATTGGAAGGTCTAAGATGATTTTTTTGACTTTTGCATTTTAATTTTTCAACGGAAGGGTGGCTATATAACATAGTAAAAACTTAGGAATTTAATACAACTATGAAAATAACAAATTCCAAAGTAGACACATTTTATGACTTGGAAGGCATCAAAATTGTCTTTAACGATATTGTGGCAACAAAAAAAGAACTAGTCGGATGGGGTGCTACTGATCGCGCTCGCGAACTTTTACCAGAGTTTACCAACAATTATATCCAGCATCGTGAGAAAAACAACGTTAGAGCACGACAGTTAGCTGTAGAAGGCCGTGGAGTTTTAGAAACCAAGTATTCTAAATTTAAGTTTATTCCAAAAGAATACTCAAGCCCTGCCACTACCTTAATTTATGGCAACAAAGTGGCTCTTATGTTGTGGTTTTCCAAACCAATCATTTGTATCAGAACCATTAACAAGGAAATTGCTGAGGCTTACAAACATCATTTTGAATTTTTATGGGGAACCAGATTGTTCTCTTGGGGAGAGATCTTCGCCAGTCAACTTGTAAAAAAAGAATTGCAAAATATTTTCGACAATCAGCCACACCAAGTAGTGAAAAGAAAATCCTCCTATGTAATTCGTTTAAAAAATGAACCTAATGATCATATAAAACGAATCATCATTCTGCCACCCAATGGCAGTACAGCTGGAGAATATTCAGGACTATTAGATAATCATGACAAACTTAGTCCCCACCCCGAAACCCTAGAGGCACAAGCCACTATTAGGGGAGGAATTGCTCCTGGTCGCCTTGGTTATCGCAGGATTGATCGAGCAATGAAGTTTTCTTATTTCTCAAAGCCTAAAGTTAATTTTACAAAAGACTCGCCAAAAGAAGAATATAAATCATCACATATTCCACCATTCAAAGTGGTTAAACCAAATGGTTATGGTTTTTGGCATAATCTCTGCAATCAAAGTAATGAATGGGTCTTGCTGATTTTAGAGAAAAAGTTAGTAGCCAGCAACCCAGTTACGCTTGATAAAACTATCAAATTATTGGCACCAGATAAAAAAGCCAAAATTTCAGAGCTGATCGAAAAAATCAAAACTCAAGGAGACCAGATCTTTAAGAAGAAACTTAATCCCTTAGACAATTTAGAGAGAATTGACATTAAATACATTGTTTCTGCCCTAATCTCTGCTCTAAATCTACCGGAGCACGCTAATCATGAATCTTGCACTGCCGTAGCTCTGCTTCTAAAACTAGCCAAGAGAAACAGAAACCTAGTTCTAAAGGAGTGCCAAAACGCACTAAAAGAAAATAGAGCACCAGCTTTTTATCTTAATGAAATAATTGATAAACTTGAAAGGTCAAAATAATTTAATAATTTTATCCAACGGAGAGGTGGCCCCGCCACAAGGGCGGGGCAGGCTGAATGGTCGCCCGCCTACGCTAAAGCTTCGGCGGGTAAAAAGGCACTGGTCTTGCCCCGCGTAGAGGGGTCCGTTTACCTGCCTCTGGCGGGAAAACCAGTTAACCAAAATAATCAAATTTATTTTTCAATGGAGAGATGGCTGAGTGGTCGAAAGCGCTGGTCTTGAAAACCAGTATGTCGCTTGCGGCATCGTGGGTTCGAATCCCACTCTCTCCGCCATTAAACTTAAACTGTTTTAGTTCGCCACGCCATAAAGGCGTGGCGCCCCGCCGCATGGTGGGGCGAATCCTCTCCCTTTCGGTAAATTAATAGTTAACCCAAACGCCATGAAAAACAACAAATCTTGTCAGAACTGTGGAATGCCACTCAAAAAAGATCCTCAAAATGGAGGAACCGAAAAAGATGGAGCAAAGAGTCAAGACTATTGCTCTTTTTGTTATAAGGATGGAAAATTCACAAGTTCAGAAATCAATACCGCCAAGAAAATGCAAACTTTTTGTATCGAAAAAATGAAAGAACAAGGCACGCCAAAATTTATTGCTTGGATTTTCACACGAGGAATTCCAAAATTAAAAAGATGGAAATAGTAAAACATTTAAAAAACAAAAATTGTTTTATAAACTAATTAAATGGGAAACACATACATAATAACATCTGGATATAAATATATTGATATAGATGCCTTTGCATGCATTCACGCATACCAAGAATTACTAAACCTAAAAAAGCAAAAAGCAAAAGCTGTAATTACAGCCAAATTAAATTCCAGTATTATTAGTAAATATAAAAAACTCAGTTTTTACGAAACAAAATTAAGTGAAATCAAAAACACAAAAAACAAGAATTTTGTAATTATGGATATTTCCAATCCTGATCATTTTGAAGAATTTGTAGACATCAATCTTGTTTCCAATGTCTTCGACCATCACTCGGGATTTGAAAAGTTCTGGAAAGAAAAAATTCAAGACAACTCAGTAATTGAAGCAATCGGGGCAACAGCAACGCTAATTTTCAGAGAATACAAGAAGAGCAATCTGCTTAACAAAATCACCCCCATCTCCGCTGAACTATTAGCAACAGCAATAATTTCCAACACAACTCTTTTTCAAGCTAAAATTACCAAGAAAGAGGATAGGTTGGCATACAAAGAGCTCAAAAAATACTTTTCTTACACAGAAAATTTTGAGAGTGATTATTTTCTGGAAGTTCAAAACAATATTGAAAAAGACCTTAAAAAATCTATGAAAAACGATTCAAAATCATTAATTATAAATAAAAAATCACTTTTTATAACACAAGCAGAAGTATGGGACACAGCTAGTATTATAAAAAATGCATTTGACGAAATTAAAAATTTTATAACTGATACAAAAGAAAATATATCATTTTTTAATCTTGTCGAAATTGGCAAAAATAGAAATTTAATTATATTCAAAGACAATAAGTCGTTAAATTACATAAAACAATGCTTCCCAGAATTTGAGTATAATAATCAAAAAAACACAGCTATAACTTCACATATAATTTTAAGAAAAGAGATTCTTACAAGAATTTATGAAAAACATTAATATATTTTAATTTCGAATATCCTTGGGTTACACGTCAGAAAATGATTAATTTATAAACCTTAACTTATGACTTCAAAAAATCTAGCAGACCTATATAAAAAACAAGTTTCATTATCAGAATGGTTTGCGGATATTGATCATAAACAAACAGAAACATTCAGAAAAGAAGATAACTGGAAACGGGATCGCATGGAAGAATTATCAAAGTTAATCCCATTCCCCTTTGATAAACCAACGAGCTTCGAAACAGCGGATGTTGTGAATAGATCAACGGAATTTGTAGCATTCCTTAATGAAAGAGGTACGGAACTCTGCGCACTTCGCTTAATACCAAAGCAAGATGATTTACAAAAGTTACGCATGCGCGGTATGAGTATTCGTGATGTCGTGAAAGATTGGTTACCCAAACAAGACATTAAACCCGAACAATATCAGGCAGATTTTGTGCCCCATCCTAAGGATAATGTTTGGGCAACTATTTTTGTTGTAACATCGCGCGGTATTATTGGGGAAATTATAAAAGGAGGACACAACCAGCTTACACAAGGATTTCATGACGATGAGAATCAGCCTATCCGTTTTAGCTTTGATTTTACTACACTCGAAACAGATCCAAAAAACAAAGGAGCCGAAAAACACTTACAAGAAATCTTTTCATTTTTACATGTTAAAGATAAAAAGATAAAACAAAAGATTTCTGGAAAGTTTGATATTCCATTCGATAACGACTGGCTCCCTGGGTATTTTGAAACAGTTTCTTCTACCGATCAAGGATTATGGTTTATTGATTGGAATAGAGTATTGGGGAAATTGTATAAAGATTTTTGGGTACCTATTTCATCAGGTCAAAACGATGGAAATATAATTCAGGGAACAATCGGTGCTCCTGGCACTGCGACAGGCACAGCCAAGATTGTTCACCCAAACAACATCTCTTCTATAGAATTTGATGATGGAGATATCCTGATCTGTCTTATGACAAGCCCTGATTACGTGCCGCTTATGAAACATGCCGGAGCTGTAGTAACACAAGAAGGCGGCATACTCTCGCATGCTGCAATTATAAGCCGTGAGATGAAAGTACCTTGCTTAGTGGGAGTAAATGGTCTGTTAGACCAAATAAATGATGGTGATATGGTAGAAATTAACGCAAACAAAGGTACTATTAAAATTCTCAAATGAATAAATTTACAGTTGGCATATTCGGCATAATTTTCAATAGCAAAAACGAAGTTTTACTTTGTCACCGACGTGATTATGATTTATGGAATTTACCTGGTGGGAAACTGGAAAAAGGAGAAACTCCCTGGGACGGCCTGAAACGTGAAATCAAAGAAGAAACTGGCCTAAATATTAAGAAGCCTAAACTAGCAGGTATATATAGTAAACCTAATAAAAACGAAATTATTTTCTCTTTCACTTGTAAAATAGCCAGTGGAAAGATTACAACCACCGATGAAGCAGACGAAATTAAATATTTCAATATAAAAAATTTACCTTTAAATATTCCTCCGAAACAAGTAGAAAGAATTAAAGATACCGTTAATAATCCAGATCGAGTTGTTTTTAAAAAACAAACAGGAAAATCATCTATCGAAATGATTAAAAAGGGAGAATTGTAATTAATTTTAAAGTTACTAGCTTAATCCATGATATACAAAATAACCTTGCCTAATTCATTATACGGGCACCTAATGCCCCCCTGAAGACTCCATACTAACTGATGGAAAAGTTTTTTGCGTTGCGGATGGAATCACAAGAGATCCGATAACTCCAAAAGACTTTAGAAATTTATCATACGAAGAAGTTTTGGAAAAATATCCTAACCCAAGCGGTGCGCGTTTTGCAGCAGATATTTTTTGCGAATCATTTGTAAAATTTTTAAAGAATAAAGGATCTTCAAGAAAAAAACTTCAAGAGGCATTTATCTCTGGAAATAAAGCGATAGCTAAACTCAACGAAACACAACTCAAAGAAATAGACTACCTATTTAACGATTTTTACGGTTGTGTTGCAAGTGGCGGTGTTATTCATAATAACAAATTATATTGGGGCGGAATTGGTGATTGCGGAATAATAATTTTTGGTAAATCAGGCAAGATCGAATTCCAAACACCAAATTGGATCAAACCGTTTGAGAAATATGAAGAAGAAAGTTTAAAAAAATCAAAAGATCAATGGTGCACACCAGAATACCGTAAAACAGTTCGATCAAAATATAGAAACAACCCTAAAATGATTATGAACGGGAAAAATGTTTCATATGGTGCCTTAACTGGAGAAAAAAATGCTGAGAAATTTATGCATTTTGGAGAAGTTGAATTAAATAAAAATGATTTAATTATTTTTTACACAGACGGATTTGAAGATACCGTGCAGCATAATAATTTTTTTACAAAAATTTATCAAAAAACAGAGAGCTTAACAGATCAACACCTTGTTCCTTATTCATTATCTCTCGCCAAAAAAGATAATCATAAATTTGGCAGGGAGAGAACATTAATCACAACTATAATCTAAATCATGACCAACCAAGAAACCACCCCCACAAACTGTTGTCCAAAATTCAACCCCACCCCCTGGGATAATAAAATACTTATCTGGAAAAATAAACTATTTATCAGAGATAACGTGTTTTGTTTACTCCACAGCCCAATAAACATGAAAAAGGTGATCACCAGAATGATGCACAAGATTAAAGCCGCCAAAGCCGAAATCCCCATCAAAGATTTTCTTCTTTTATCCCGAGACATTTCTGCCTGGGGATCAGAACAATATATTAATGTTTCAAAAGAAGTTCCTAATGCCGAAAATATAAAAATCTCCGGGACTTTTATGGCCAAGGTTTACGAAGGACCCTATAGTAACACAAAAAAATGGCATTACGAAATGATTAAGTGTGTTAAGTCCAAAGGGGAGGAAGCAAAGAAAATTTATTTTTATTACACAACCTGCCAAAAGTGTTATAAGGCTTATGGCAAAAATTATGTTGTTGTTTTAGCTCAGATTAAATAAATCATAATAATTAACGAAAGGAAAAAAATGGTAGTAAAAAAAGGTCGCGCTAAAGGTAAAAGCGCTAAAAAATGGTCTTGTAAATGCGGGAAGCACGAAGGAATGGCGGGATGTGTTTATTTCCTCGCCTTTATTGGTGCAGCAATTTATTACATTGAACAAGCAGATGGTTTTTGGATTGGTGTACTTGGATTCTTGCAAGCAATCATCTGGCCCGTGATGCTTATTCATGAAGTTTTCACACGTTTAGCGATGTAAACAATGGAAATTGGCAGAAGTGATTTATTTAACCACGCCATTCGGCATGGTTCCCCGCTTTTGAAGTGGAAGTGGGGAAAAGTACTCTTTGTTTGAAGTGCTATTGTTTGTGGAGCAATCGGTGGAATTTTTCAATTAAGGTTATTAATAATAATTTCTATTGCGATGCTTGCAGTTGCGTTTGGATATGCTAGGTATTATATAATGAAAGAAAGGTTGAAAAAAAATAACTATGTCCCTAAAAAATATTGAGAAATTAAAACTAAATAAATATCCGGGCCGAGGAATTGTGATTGGACTTACCGAAGATGGCAAAAATTATGTTCAGGTATATTGGATCATGGGAAGAAGCCTTAATAGTCGCAATCGGATATTCGAATTAGAATCAAATTTTATTAAATCCAAAGCCTATGACGAAAGCAAAGTTGAAGATCCAAGCCTAATTATTTATTATCCAATCAAAGATATTAATGGAATTCATATTGTAACAAACGGAGATCAAACAGAAACAATATATGATCAAATGGCTAAAAAAGTTTCATTTGAAAATTCACTAAGAACACGAGCGTTTGAACCAGATGCACCACATTATACCCCAAGAATATCTGGGATAATCGATACCAAAAGCAAAAAACCTTTTTATACTTTATCAATCTTAAAGGCTTTAAAAAACAATCCGCAACATAGTAGCAGACAATTATTTAAGTATAATAATTTTTTACGCGGATATGGCCATTGCATTCATACTTATACCGCTGATAAAAATCCAGTACCCTCATTCTCGGGTGAACCGATGCTCGTTCCCATCTTCAATAAAATACTAGGAAATGCCGAATTCTATTGGGATCAATTAAATTCAGAAAACCGCGTTTCTCTAGTAGTAAAATTCATTGCAATTGACTCTGGGGCAGTTCAATATAAAATTATTAATAAGAATATTTAAAAATAATTATAATTCTATGTCCCTAAAAAACTTTCAAAAAGACGTTGATAAATGGACTGGACAATTCACTCCTCAATATTGGCCGCCTTATGAAATGATGACCAGGCTTACAGAAGAAGTTGGCGAGCTCGGAAGAGAAATTAATCATCTTCACGGAACCAAGAAGAAAAAAGAATCTGAAGCTAAGAAAAATCTCGGGCAAGAATTAACCGACATCATTTTTACTGTTGCTTGTATGGCCAACTCTCATAATATCGATTTGGAGAAGGAATGGAAGGAATCAATGGAGAAAAAGCATTATGGACGGGATCAGAAGAGGTTTAAGAAGAAATAATAAATTTTATAATTTTTAATTTAATCTAATGGAAAAATTAGAAGTTTATGATTTAAGCGGTAAATTAATTGGTTTAGAGGATAGGGATAAGTTTTATAATAAAATAAGAAAGGAATATAAAGAAACAGGAAAGGTGACCAAGCAAGTTCAAACAGTTAGATTTTTTCTAATGAATGCTGACGGAGGAATTTATCTAGCAAAAAGAAGTAAAACAAAAACAGAAAATAGCTTATTGTATGATAAAACATTAGGAGGACATGTCAGGGAAGCAGAAACTCCAGAATTTACTGTTTTACGGGAGTCTGCCGAGGAATTGGGATTTCCGGCTACCGCATTAAGTGAATCTGAATTTATAACCTCTATTTCTGAAACTAACTTAAAAATAATAGGAGTATTTAAAAAAATTCACACTATAAACAAATTTATGGCAAAATATAAATACAGAAACGGAGATGTGTCTGAATTTCCTCAAATTACGACTATCTTTATAGGTGTATTTGACGGTCCAGTTAAATTTAAAGATGGTGAAACGTCGGGCATTGAAATATATTATCCTGATGAAATCCTAGAAGAAATAAAAAATAACCCAGAAAAATATACAGAAGACGTTAAAAACTTAGTTCCAAAATATATCAAAGAATTTAAAACAATAGTAAGCCAGATTAAACAAAGTAAGGTTTAAAACATGACTCAAAGCTGGAAAAAAATCATCTTTAACCTTGGCAAAATAGCAGCAGCGATTGTGATCATGCTGATTCTTTTTAGTCCCCAAAGCACTAGCGCCCAACTCGCTGATTCTCCCTGGCCTATGTATCAGGGAGGTCCAAAACATGGAGGGCAAAGTTCAATTGATACTAGCCATGTAGACGGAACAGTTAAATGGACCTTTCAGACTGGTGAAGGAATAGAGTCTTCACCTGTTATTGGGAAGGATGGAACTATTTATGTTGGTTCACATGATAATAAATTATATGCAATCAACCCAAATGGAACATTAAAGTGGAGTTTTTATGTTGGTAAACCACTATATGATGATAAATTCGATGTCTACAAAGGAATTCTTTCTACACCTGCCGTTGCAAAGGATGGAACTATTTATTTTTCTTCACTCTCAGATATCTTTTTTGCTATTAACCCTGATGGAACAGAAAAATGGAGACATGATTTACCAATAACTTCTGATACTTGGACAAGTCCCGTGATTGGAAAAGATGGAACAATCTATACTGGCGCGGCAAGAAGAAAATTTGAGGGATCACAGGAAAGTGAATATTATGAGGACCCAATCGGTGGAGTATATGCATTTAATCCAAACGGAACTTTAAAATGGCATTTTAAAGTAGAGGGTGACATGGCTGGTTCAATAGCTATTGGAAGTAATGGGACGATATACGCTCTTACTCCAGAAGAAGATGATAAAGAAAAAGCAGATGGTTATCTAAAAGCATTCACACCAAAAGGAAAAGAAATCTGGAAATATCATATAGAATTTTCTGAATCTTCGCCAACAGTTGCTCCAGATGGAACAATTTACATCGGTGCTGGACATGACAACAGAGGATTTATTGCATTAAATCCAAATGGAAAAGAAAAATGGTTTTTTAAGACACCAAATGATATTAGTCTTATCCCAGGTTTAGCAAAAGACGGAACAATTTATGTCGGCGAGTGGGATGGGATGTTTTATGCATTTAATCCAGATGGTTCCATCAAATGGAAGGTTAAAACTCCCAAAGGAGTAGAAGCTTTAATTTCTTCTCCAGCAATTGGTGCGGAAGGGACGATTTATTTTGGTGCAAAGGATGGACTTCACGCCTATTATCCAGATGGAACAGAAAAATGGCACTATGAAGAAAAAATAAGCGGGGTGGTGTCTTCTCCAGCAATTGGTTCTGATGGAACAATATATGTTGGCTCCTGGAATGGAAAACTTTATGCTTTTGGCGGATCTCCGCCTGTAGTAGACGAAGATGAAGGTCCAAAGGATGTAAAAGATAAAAAAGAAACAACCGGGGATGTATCAATTACCCGTGTGATAGGAATTCTGGGAGTTCTTTTAATCGCTCTTGGAATTAGTATATTTTCTGTGTTAAGAAAACGGAAATTAAAGAAATAAAATGTCACCCATTTTAAATAAAAATCTTAACGATACTCCCCTAGTTTCCATTATTATTCGAACTAAAAACGAAGAAAAATATCTTGGACAAGTTTTAGAAATGTTAAAAAGGCAAACCTTTCAGGATTTTGAAATTATCATTGTTGACGACCATTCCACAGATAAGACTTTAGAAATTGCCAAGAAATATGGCTGCAGAATAGTTATGATCCCAAAGGGAAAATTTTCTCACCCTTATTCCTGCAATCTGGGAGTAAAAAATGCACGTGGCAAATACATAGCTTTTTTAAATGGCCATTCTATTCCTATTTCCAAAAAATTTCTCGAGAGCGGAATTAAAAATTTTGAAAGAGATGATAAGGTGGCTGGGGTTTATGCGGTTACTCTCGCCCATAAAAATAGCACTCTTACAGATAAACTTATTTACAATATTACCGGATATATAACCGGAATGATAAAATTCCGAGCTAAAAATAATTCTCCAGGATTCTTTGGAACAACTAATGCCTTTATCAGAAAAGATTTATGGAAAGAATATCCGTTTGATGAAAAAATTAACCAAGGTTGGGGTGGCGAAGACAATGATTGGGCTAATCATTTCATCAAACAAGGATATAAAATTATCCATGATCCGAAAGTGAAAGTTAGACATTCGCATCATCTAAAATTCAAAGATTATTTCTGGCAATATACTAATTGGAAAAAAATGGCTCCGGGTGGAGAACCTCCAGAAAAACAAAAAAGAAATTTTTAATAAACTAATAACAACCATGAAAATCCTTCATTCAAAAACATTCCAATTAATTTGGGCGACTTGGATCCTAGCCCTGGGTGTCTCACTATTTTTTGTACACACTATTCAATGTATCAGCTCTTGTCCTGAATATTTCCGAGCGTTTGTAGCACTAGATCTACCGTCATCCTGGTGTCCAACCTTTTTAATTCTTTATGGTGTTGCTACATTAATTGCAGTTTTTCTAAGCCACCCAAAACTCAAAAAAGTATTTATGGTTATCTCCCGTTTCGCTGGGCTTATTCTTTTGCCAGTTGGAATCTATGCAACCATTGGATACACCGTAGGAGATCCATTCAGATTTGAACTTATGTATTTCTATGCTCAGTCAATTCATGTTTCAGAAGTTTTGACTGGGCTTTTGACGATTTACTTTTTGATAAAACCGAAAAAATAACATGGAAATTTTAGATATCATAGACAAAAACGACAAAGTAATCGGGAAAGCAACTAGAGATGAGGTTTATGAAAAATCTCTTTGCCATCGGATTGTTCATATTTTAATCTTCAATGATAAAGGCGAAATGGCTCTCCAATTAAGAAATAAAACCGCTTCTTTCTACCCGAGCCACCTAGCTACATCCGCTGGTGGACATGTTCGGTCAGGTGAAACATACGAAAAAGCAGCTGAACGAGAATATAAAGAAGAATTAGGGACATCTCAAGAAATAAAGTTTTTTAAAAAAGATTTTTATAATGTTCCTGAAGTGCCAAATAAGTTCATAACCACGTTTAAAACAAATTCTAATGGACCATTTAAACCAAATCCCGAGGATATTAAAAAAGTTGATTTCTTTAGTATAGAAAAAATCAAAGGGATGATAGATGATGGAGAAAAATTTCATCCAGAATTATTATTTATTCTTAAAAAACATTTTTTATAATCATTTAATCAAACTATGAATAAAAAAATTAAAATCATAATCGCAATCATCATCGCAATCCTGATCATCGGAATAGGAGCAGTTTTACTCATTCCACAATTAAAAGTTGGTCTCAGAGATGGAAAAATTGAAGTTAAAATCGTAACCAGTGATCCAATCAAAGGACCAGCTTCAGGAAAATCCGGGAATGACAACGACAATCCCTTTAATTCCCTCGTGATCTCCCCTACCGACCCGAATACTGTTTATGTCGGGAGTGAAGGAAATGGAATTTTTAAAACTACTGACGGAGGAAAAACCTGGCAGTGGCTGCGAAACGGAATTATACACGATGGCACGCATTACCCTGAAATTTACGATATGGCAATCAATCCTCTTAATCAATCAATTGTTTATGCCGCTTTAACTAACGGACCCGCTCCTCCGGAAGATACCGCAAGCACCCCAGGTTCTGGCGCGGGAATTTATAAAACCACTGATGGCGGGGAAAACTGGGAACGAAAAAATAATGGTCTGCAAAATATTGCCGGAAATAGTATCATCATCTCCCCCACCGATCCAAATACCCTCTTCGCTGGCTTTGATGGTGAAGAACCGAGCTACGCCCAGATCAAAAAAGTCAGTGTCCCAGGTGGAGTTTGGAAAAGCATTGATGCAGGAGAAAATTGGGAAAAATTAAATTTGCCCGAGAAAAGTGAGCAAAACAGATTTAATCGGATTATTATTCCAAAAGAACAACCAAGTTATCTCTTTACATCTGGAGTAACCTGGAAAGAAATTTCCAAAAAAACTTACGGACCTGATCCAGAAAATTCCGTTGGATTAATTAGAAGCTTAGACAATGGCGAGAGTTGGAAAGTAATTAACCCTCCCGACACTTTTGTCGCTTACTTTGATGTCGCTGATGATGGCAAAACTATTTACACAGGTGCTTGGGATGGCAACAACGCTTATAAATCAAAAGATGGTGGAGAAACTTGGGAAACAATCCCCGCTCAAGTCGGCGGAATCATTGAAATTTTCCCTCAAGATCCTAATAAGATATTCCTTGCTCAAGGAGGCACATTATTTTTAAGCACCAACGGTCTTATAGGTTATTCCGAGGTTCTTAGAGTAAATGAGCCGATTGGTGATATTGAATTTTTTGCTAAAAATCCAAAAATTATTTACATCGCAGTTTCTGGGTTAGACATCTATAAAAGCACCGATGGTGGGGAAAGCTTCAAAAAAATCGCTAATTTAAGAGAGTTTATCGATAATTACTAGAAATAATAAAAGAAATTATTAAAAATGACCGAGAAAAAATTACAATTTAACAAGAGTGGCTGGCTAAAAAAGAAAAAGATAGAAAGAAAAACGCTTATTTTCCTTGATAATTTTGTCTGGAATGAAATGATAAAAGAAAATAATAAAGATTTTATCGAAATCAAAGAAAGATTATCTCAACTTTCCAAAAGTGGAAAGATAATCGTACCCATTGGAATAAGCATGATATCAGAAATAGTTAACCGTGAAGATCATCAGCAAGTGATCAAAATCCTTAAATTAATTGATGATTTATCTAATGGGGTTTTCTTTCTTATTTATAAAACAATATTCAAAAATGAACTAAAAAAGCAATTATTAAGTAAATTAAATAATAAGACTCCTTCAAGAATCAACGAAGAAGAAATATTTGGCCCAACATGGGAGATGCTTGGAGAAATTACCATAAAGCTAAAAAATTTACCACCTAATCTGCCAAGTGATGAACAAATTAATATATTATTTGAAAAAATGGCATCAGAAATCAAACTACACAATCTGTCTCATGCTTGGTTTCATAGCAAAGGATTATATAAAAATGCTTCCGGGGAATACCTTGAAAAAAGATATAAAGAAGAGGTGCCACAAGTAGACTTCGCTCAAGCGTTAAAAGAAGAAAAGGGAGTTTATGCAAAAAGTCTAATAAACGAAGTTAAAGACATCATAATTGAAATAATGCCACATGTAACAGATGAGGTAAAACTCAAAGAGATACTAGGAAAACACTTAACCGAGTGTATCGAAAATTGTCCAACGTTTGAATGCTATGTAACGATGCATGCGAAACTAAGATCTGGAAAGGATTTAAGTAAATCAATTAAGGTTAATGACTTTTTCGATATATTCCATCTTACAGAAGCCATCCCATATTGTGATATTATACTATGTGACAAAGGAATGGCGCATGTTCTTAAACAGGAATTAAAATTCGACAAAAAATTTAAAACAGAGATAATGGACTCAACACAAATTCAACACTTTAAGAAAAAATTGGAGGAAATTGAAAATGAATAAAATCGACAAGGAAAACATGCTCGAGGCAATTAAAAGCCTCAAAAATCAAATTAATAAAGGACTAGAGCTGGGAACCGGAGTAAAGTTAAAAAACAAACCTCAAGAAATTATTATTGCCGGAATGGGTGGCAGTGCTCTGCCGGGAGAAGTTTTGAAATCAGTTTTTATTGACTCTGACTTGAAAATTACAATCAGCAAAGATTATCAAATCCCCAAGTGGGCGAATCAAAACACCCTGGTTTTTGCAATCTCCTACTCCGGCAACACAGAAGAAACTGTTTCTGCTTTTGAAAACGCAATTAAAAACAATTGTGAAATTGTTGTAATCGCTTCGGGTGGAAAATTAGAAGAACTTGCGAAAGAAAATGATACCAAACTCATAAAAGTCCCAACCGGCCTGCAACCAAGAGCCGCGATCGGTTATTTATTTTTCATTCTTTTGAAAGTTCTTCAAGAAAACAATCTTGTTCCGGACTTAACAAAAGAAATCGCAGAAACAAAAACTGCCCTTGATCTAGAAAAACATCAGGTAAAAGCAAAAGAAATTGCGGAGAAATTAATCGACAAAATTCCAATTATTTACACCTCAGAAAACCTTGCTGCCGTAGGCTATAAATGGAAAATCTCTTTTAATGAAAATGCTAAAGCTCACGCTTTTTGCAACGTTTATCCTGAAATGAATCATAATGAAATTAACGCTTATGTAAATATCAAAGGTGATTTTCATGTTCTAATATTAACAAACAACACTGATCATCCCCAAAATCAGAAAAGAATGCAAATTACCAAGGCATTATATGAAAAACAAGGAGTTCCCGTCACCGAAATTCCAATTCAAGGGAATAGTTTGCTTGAAAAAATCTTTGCCGGGATTATGTTGGGAGACTTGGTTGCCTATTTCTTGGCAATTAAATATAAAACTGATCCGACGCCGGTTAAAATGGTTGAGGATTTGAAAAACCAGCTTTAATTTTCTATTAAAATCCACCGAAGCAATGCAATGTACTATTTGTAATAACCAAAAAACAAAATTAATTTACTCTGATTATCCTGGTTATGTAAAGGGAACTTATTTTGATATTTATAAATGCAGACAATGTAATGCTCACTTTGCTGACTTAACAAACAATACCGTTGAATTAAAAAAACTATATGAAACAATTTATTCTAAAAATATTCCAGGGAACGAACAATATCGAGGGTATCTCAAAAAAATAAAACATACCCAAAAACGATTAAATTTTTTAGCTAGACAATCTCCTGCTTATCTCGCTGTTAAAAAATACCTCCAGAATAAGCCAAAACTAAAAATTCTAGAAATCGGGTGTGGGTATGGATATTTAACCTATGCCTTAAATTCATTAGGTCACCAGACAATAGGGATTGATGTTTCCAAAACGGCGATTAAGTCTGCCCAAGAAAGCTTTGGTGAAAATTTTAAAGAAACAGATACCGCATCTTTTATCCCAAATGTAAAAGAAAAATTTGATTTAATCATTGCAAACGAATTAATTGAACATTTAAAAAATCCTGATCAATTCATTAAAGAATGCCGTTATATTCTCAAAAAAAATGGCGAAATTATTATCACCACACCAAACAAAGACTATATGCAGGAAACTGCCATTTGGCAAACATACATTCCTCCGGTTCATACTGTTTGGCTAAACGAAAAAAGCATTCAATATCTTGCTAAAAATAATCGATTAAATTATAAACTTATCGACTTAACGAAAAATGTTTTTGATAGAGAAAATAATTTAATTAATTATTTAATCAGTCGCAAGGAAAAACTCCGGACGGCTTTTTTGGATCAAAATTGTCAACCTTGCATATCGAAAAGTGATAACAGAAATATAATTAAAAAAATATCGAGATCAATATTGATAGACTTCCCACCAATTAGATTTATTTGCAATGTACTACACGCCTTACTTATAAGAAAGTCGATTGTTCTGGGAGCCACTCTATTTAAATAATCAATTATGAGCCTTGCCCCCTTTTATAGAAAATACGGCGCCCAATATCTTCAAAATGTTATTGTCTTTTTTGTTATTGGGTTGATTATTATCCGAACCTTCTTAAAATTAACTGGCTTCCCCCAATTAAGCCCGGGAGGACTGCATATTGCCCATGTTCTTTGGGGAGGACTTTTGCTTTTTATCAGCGCAATTATCATTTTAATTTATAAAAATAAATCCCTTCTTACAATCAGTTCCATAATGCTTGGGTTGGGATGGGCACTCTTTATTGATGAGGTTGGTAAATTTATTACTGGTGATAATAATTACTTTTTTGAATTTGCAATTGTAATTATATATTTAACTTTTCTTAGTTTATGGTTTCTTTTAAGACACTTAAGTAAAATCAGAAGAAAAACAGACCAAGAAAAAATGCATATTATTTTAGAGAGTCTTGAAGATGTAGTAAACCTTGATTTCGATAAACAAGCAAAAAGGGATACTGAAAAACAATTAAAAAAACTTAGTGAAAAAAGTAAGGATATTAATATTAAAAATTTAGCTAATGCACTTTTAAATTCATTAAAGGAATTTAAATATAAAATAACTAAACCATCGAGGATACAAAGATTTAGCTTAAAAATAAAAAACAAAATCAAGAAAATCATTTTAAGAGAACCAATAAAACATTATATTTTCCCACTTTTGCTTTTATTCCAGGGAGCATCTTTGGTATTTAACTCGGTATATCTCTCCCTCCCCATAATCAAATCCATGCCTATAGAAAATTTATTGATTAATGGAACGATAAACGTGAATCCCTTCGAATCAACGACTAGAATGATATTTTTTATCACAATGATCACATTGCAATTTGTCGTGGCAGCTTTGCTTTTAGGAGGTGGCGTTTTGACTATTTTTAGAAAACCAAAGGGTTTAATAATCGCCCAAAGCGCCTTGATGATTTCAATTACGATTGTTGATGTTATAATTCTTTATTTTGACCAATTTAACGCCCTAATTACCGTTTCGATTGGATTTGTTTTCTTGTATTGGATTAGATATTATCAGGAACACTGGAAAGAATCATCCTGATATTTCTCCTATTTCTCAAAATAAGCTAAAATTTAAATAGACTAATAATCTCTCATAAACCCCAATATGAAAAAAATCTATATTGCCCACTCCAGTGATTTTGACTTCAAAAGCGAACTTTATAAACCCTTAAGAAATAGCGAGTTAAACAGCCTTTATGAAATAACCCTACCTCATGAAAATGACCAGGAACCTTTTGAGTCAAGAAAGCTTCTAAAATCAAATTGCGACCTATTAATTGCAGAAGTTTCCTACCCTTCAACGGGACTGGGAATCGAGTTGGGCTGGGCAAATATTTATAACGTTCCTGTAATTTGTATTTACAAAACCGGTACGAAATTTTCTAGCGCATTAAAAACCGTTAGTGATACTTTGATTGAATATTCCAATGAAAAGGAAATGATTTCTAAACTTAAGGCAACAATCAAAAAGTTTTAATTTTAAATAGAGGTTTAGATAAAAATTTATGAAAATTCTTATAACAGGTAGTTCGGGTTTTATTGGAAAAGAACTGATTAATTATTTGCCTGAAAAATATAAAGTTATCAAATATGACCTAAAAGAAGGGCAAGATATTTTAGATTTTTCAAAATTGAAAAAAGCCATACAGGGTTGTGATATTGTAGTTCATTTGGCCGCAATTAAAAAACCATTTGAGGATAAAACTTTTGAAGATTATTTTAAAACAAATTGTGATGGCACATTCAATGTCGCCCAGGCCGCTAAAGAATGTGGGGTCAAAAAACTTATTTACACTAGTTCAACAAGCTATTATGGAATTGAAAAAGGGGTTCCAGCGATTAAACTAATCAAGGAAGAAAGCTCAACAATGGCTCAGCGCGTGAAGGCTAATGATTTAAAATGTAGAGATTGTGATGTAGCCTATTCAACAAGTAAGGTTATCGCAGAACAAATTCTTGCAAATTATGGATTAACAAAAACAATGCAAGTCATAATTTTAAGACTTGGCCCAGTTAGAAAAAAGGGAGAGTATAGACCTTTTGGAAAATTAAAATTACATCTTAAAATAGAAAATGCTCTGCAAGCACTTGAGGCTGCAATCGAAACAGACAAAAAATTATGGTATGAAGCCATGACTATCACAGATAAATTAGATGATGTTGATATTTCTAAGGCTAAAAATTTATTAGATTATAACCCAATTTAAACATGAATAACTCATCAAAACAATTTCCCAAAGTAGCAATTGGCGCGCTAGTTTTTAATCACAAAAATCAACTCCTACTTCTTAAATCTCCCAAATGGCATGATAGATACATTGTTCCCTCTGGGCATGTAGATTTTGGAGAGAAATTAGAAGATACAGTCAAAAGAGAAGTTAAAGAAGAAACAGGGCTAGATGTAGATCAAGTTAAATTTCTCCGCCTAGACGAATTAATCCAATCAGCAGAATATCATGATAAAAACAGACACTGGGTATCGGTAAATTTCACCTGCAAAACAAAAGATGACAAGATCACCCTAAACGAGGAAGCAACAGAATACATCTGGGTTTCTCCAAAAGACGCCTTAAATTACGACTTAGAGTCTTTAACCAAAGCATCTGTTAAAAAGTATCTCTCCGTTAAAAATTAATTATAATCGTGAAAAAACTTTTAATCAGCTTGGTTATTTTAATAATCCTCACGGGTTTAGGTATCGGAGGATATTTTATTTTAAAAAAATCACCTCAATCAACCCCCGCTACTGAAACTGAAACATCTTCCACAACAGAGACCTCAGTTACCAAACCTGATCCAGAAACAGATAATTTTACTTATACTCTCCCCGAAGAAGCCTCACCTATTAGATTAAGCTTACCAGCAGAAATAGAAGAGATTTTTTATAGTGAGAAAACTGGCGTAGCAGGTTTTGGATTACATGCTGGAGGTCACCCCGAAGGTTTGGATCACGTCTGGATCAAAATAAAACAAGGAACAATAGTAAAAAGTTGGGCTGATGGAACCGTAACAGATGTTAGACTCTCAGGCATGGTTGAAGAAGGAGAATATCATGTCACAGTTGACTATGGTCAAAACTTAATCGGAATCCATATGGAAATTGAAGAATCACTAGTAAAAAAAGGAGATACAGTAAAAAGAGGTCAAGCAATCGGTCACGGGATGAACTATAGTTCAACAACAAGTGCTGAGTTTGGCCTCGCAGATATGGGGAGAACAGATGGTGTTAAATATGGCGGAAGTGGAGTATATGTCTCTCCTTATGATTACTTAAAAGACTCCGATAAAAATGAACTGATTAAAGCTTATAAGAAATATATTAAGTCCTATTCTGAAGAAAGAAGTAACGTTTCACTCTATAAGCCCTACCAACCCTATTTAACAAACAACATTTTTCTACATGAAGAAAATAAAAATAAACTAACCGGAGCTTGGTATTGTTTAAGTTCCAATTGGAGTCCAGACCCCCCTGTTGATGTCTTAACTTTTATAGAAGCGAAAAATCCTTACTATACAGGGAATGTAGTCCTATCAGATGAAGATCAAGGAGGAGGGATGCAATTAGAATGGGTTCTCGGAGGAACTTTTAAGGTTAATTACAAAAAGGGTCAGATTAAAATAACAAACTATAATAATGATATTTATTTTGGAATTTTTGAAATTGATGAGAGCAAAGAGCGCGCAAGATTAAAAATTGAATATCAAAAAAATTCTTATCCGACCAAATTTAGTTCAAAGGCAAATACTTATATTGAAAGAGGTGATACCTCTCGCCGAGATGATGCTGTTAAACTTGGAGTATTAGATTCTTTATAAAGGGTTTTAACCCTATGTTTGCTTCTTCGCTCGTAAAAGCAAATAAATTTGCTTTTTCTCGCTCACTTCACAAATAAAATTAATCATAAACCATGAAAAAAATCTTAATCATCCTGATTATTCTTGTAATCCTCGCCGGGCTCGGCATTGGAGGGTATTTTATTTATCAAAAATACTTTGTCAATGAAGAAGAAGTAACCACAACTGAAGTAACCGAAGAAGTTCAAAAACTCTCGCTTAATCCTGACAAAATAAACACCCACCTCTCAAAAGTTGTTGGCACTAAAGGTGTTTACTGGATGCGGGGAGGCTTTGATCTAACCTGGGGTAATGTTGAAACAAAAAAAGGAACATTCGATTGGTCAATGATAGATGAAAATGTCAAACGGTTTAGTAAAGAAGAAACATATTTAGTCCCAATCGTAAAACCATTTGCCAACTGGGATCAAGAAAAGTGTCATTCTGATTCAAAATATGACGCTGATTACGGCGCTGAAAAAGGCGGAAAATTGAAAGTTGGAAAGCCTTGTGATATGAAGGCTTATGCTAATTTCTTAGAAAAAGCTGTTGAACGTTATGATGGCGATGGTCAAGATGACATGCCGGGTTTAACAATCCCAATTAAATACTGGGAAATTATGAACGAGCCTTCCATGCAGGGCGGTTCGACTGGTGGAATGGGTGAGGAATTAAAATTCTTTGTCGGAACATCTGATGAATATTTTGAAATCTTAAAAACCTCTTATCAAACAATCAAAAAAGCTGATCCGGAAAGCAAAGTTCTCCATGCTGGAATGGCAGGAATGCAACAAAGCTTTGTGGATTTCTGGGAACCAATCTTTGAAAAAGGTGCTGCAAAATATTTTGACATTGCAAACATGCACACAATCAACACTGATGAAAGACGCCACGACTCGTATGTAATAAAATTCAAAGAATTCCTCAAAAAATATAAAGTTAACAAACCAATCTGGATTACTGAATTGCAATATGGTGATTTAGCTGAAGAACCTGCAGATCTTACAAGTTTTGAAACTTTAATGGTCAAGAACTCTGTCTTTACTTTAGCAATGGGAGCAGATAAATTATTTTACATTGAAAACTGGTTGCACTGGGACAATCCTTTTGGGGAAGAACCTAAAGATAAAGAAGATAATAAGAAAGACGAAATTGAAAAGAAAAGTGAAAAGGATGAAAAAGAAAAAGACACATACCTTGAGGAAGCCACTAAAACTTCTACCCATAAAGTTTATCTTAATTTAGTAGACAAAATTAATTCTTTTAATAAAATTGTGGCAATCAAAGAAGATTACTATGAAAACGAAAATGAGCACGACGGAGCAACTTCGACGATTGGACAGTATAAATTTGTCTCCGATGAAGGAAATGTCTATGTCCTCTGGGGAAAGGCAGCAGTTCCTAGTGAAATTAAGGGGAAAATTAAGGTGACAGATATTTATGGAGTTAGTAAAAATATGGATGTGAGTAAGCTTAATTTAAGTGACGAGCCGGTTTTTGTGGAGATGTTATTAAGATAAAACAATGTCAAAAAGATATGAAAAGTTTTATAAGACTGATTGGGAAAATACCTATAGCTTTTGGTATAAGATAAATGATAAAAACAAAGGGCAAATAAAGGTAATTCGAGACATCATACAAAAAATAAACAAAAGAAAAGTTAGAATATTAGATCTGGCTTGCGGCGAAGGAAGGGAAATTAAAAAGGCTCTATCCTTCTTTCCTGATAAAGATTTTAAAATTACCGCAAATGATACATCAAAAGAGGTTTTAGAAAAATATATTGAAAATAACAAAAAATATATTGAAAAAATAGATGATAAAAAGCTAGAGACACTTCCCCAAAGACTAAAAACAAAGTTTGATCTAATTCTTTTTTCACATTGTCTTTATGAAACTGATCTTAATAAATTATTTAGAAAATATTTAAAACTATTAAATAAAAACGGAGTAATTCTTGTTTTTATTGAATCCGATAAAAATGAAATTATGCAAATCCGGAAGAAATTTTGGAAAATAATTAATGGGGATGATTTTGACGAAAATTCCGGAGAAGATATTATTAAAGAATTAAAGAAAAATAAAATAAAATTCGGGATTTTAGAAATGCCCCATACAATTGATTTGCAAAAATTAGAAAGGATCAATAAGAATGGGGTTAAAAAATTATTTATTCCCTTCTTATTTAGAAAACGTGATATAGAAGGTAAAATACTGCAACAAGCTGAAAAAGATATTAAAAAATTAGCAAAGAATAAACAAATATCTGGAAAAATTTTAGGGATAGTTATAAAAAAACCCAGGTAATAGCCAAAAATGCAAATTTGAAAAGTTCCCCAAGCAGAGTTATAATAAAAACAACAGGGGCTTTTTTATTTTTTAAAAAAACGATATGACTACCAAAAATATCCTTGCCCAAGCCAAAAAGGACAACATCAAATTTGTCCAACTCCAATTCACAGATATTTTTGGGGTTGTTAAAAGCCTTACCCTCTCAATTAATCACCTAAAAGGTGCTTTAGAACATGGTACCTGGTTTGACGGCTCTTCAATTGAAGGCTTTGCCAGAATTGCCGAAAGTGATTTATTCTTAAAACCTGACCTTGAAACCTATGCCGTAATCCCCTGGCTTGAATCAGAAGAAGGAAACACCGCCCGATTCATTTGCGATGTCTATAAACCTGACGGCAAACCCTTTGAAGGTGACCCCCGTTACATTTTAAAAAAGATTTTAAAAGAAGCAAAAGAAATCGGATTTGAATATAACACTGGCCCCGAGCTAGAGTTTTTTCTTTTTAGAAAAGAAAATGGATTAAAACCCCTCCCTCACGACACTGGCGGTTATTTTGATCTTTCTACCGATCGCGCTTACGACATTCGAAGAGAAGTCACCAATGCTTTGGAAAAATTTGGAATTAATGTTGAAGTTTCTCATCACGAAGTCGCCAAGGGCCAACATGAAATCTGTTTCAGATATGATAACGCCTTAAAAACTGCTGATAATGCCATAACCTTAAGGTCAACCCTCAAAGCAATCGCTCAAAAACATGATCTCCACGCCACATTTATGCCAAAACCAATTACAGAAATTAATGGAAGCGGGATGCATGTCCACCAAAGCTTATTTGATCTTAAAACCAAGAAAAATGCTTTCTATGACTCCAAAGATAAATATAAACTTTCCAAAACTGCCTATAGTTTTATCGCCGGACAACTCGAACACATCCAAGGAATGTCAGCGATTCTCTCTCCCACTGTTAATTCTTACAAAAGATTAGTTCCTGGTTATGAAGCTCCAGTTTATATTAGTTGGGCGCGGATGAACCGATCATCCTTAATTAGAATCCCGCGAGTCTTTGAAAATAGACCAACGGCAACCCGCGTAGAAATTCGTTGTCCCGATCCTAGCTGTAATGTTTACTTGGCATTTGCCGTGATGCTTAAAGCAGGCCTGGAAGGAATTAAAAAAAATCTTAAAGCGCCTAAACCAGTTGAGGAAGATGTTTACAATCTTGATGAAGCTTGCAGGGCAGAAAAGAAAATTGAGACTCTCCCTTACTCTTTATGGTATGCTATTAAAGAACTTAAAAAAGATAAATTAGTCAAAGAAGCTTTGGGAAAACATACTTATGAACGTTATATTGAAGCTAAAACTAAAGAATGGGATGAATTTAGACTTCAGGTCACCAAATGGGAATTAGATAAATATTTGGAAGTTTATTAATTAGCTCAAAAATATCAACAAAAGACAGTTTTTTAAAAGCTGTTTTTTGTTATTTATATAGGCTATATTCGATTATTGACATTTCAAGAAATATACTTTATACTCTAAATAGTTCACAATATAAACTAATTCATGAACCCGGAAGTTGAACTCAATAACCAAATCTTCAAAGTCGCTGGGTTGCTAGAAAAAGCAGGCAATCATCTCTTTTCACGCGCAAATTTAACAGTAAAAACCTATGCAATCCTCACAGCAATCAGTGAAGGTTGTAATAAAAGTACAGATTTGGCAAATTATATGCTAGGCTCTAAAGCAGGCATCACCCAAAAAACTAAAAGTCTAGAAACTCAAGGTTTGATCAAACGCAATATAGACAAAAAAGATAAACGAGTTTGGCATTTTGTTTTAACAAGCAAGGGCAAAAAGGCCTTACAAAATATTTTACCATTACATAAGAAAGCAGCGAAACATCTTTATTGTAAATTTTCAAAAAAAGAAAAAAATCAGGCTTTAAGTTTTCTCAAAGCTATTGAGCGACATTTACACTTTGTTATCAGCAAAAAACATCTCGCTAAACATAATCTGTTAAAAAAATAATTTATTTTATATATAAAACCAGGTAGGGAACGGTCGCGACCGTTCCCTACCCCTATTTTAAATATCTAACCCAAAAATATGGAATTCAAGAAAATCAAAGGTTCAAACTTTTTCTCAAAATGGAGCAACTTCTTTATCCGGAAGTACAAAGTAACAATTCTTTTACTTGTCGCTCTAATTATCGCCGGGGCTTGGGGATTAACCAAAAACCAACGCCAAGACTTCCCAGAAATAACCGTTAATTATGCTATTGTCACCGCGGTTTATCCTGGCGCCTCCGCTGAAAATATTGAAAAAGAAATAATTAACCCGATCGAAACCGAAGTAAAGTCTCAAGAAAAAGTTGGGCGAACTCGCTCAACATCCTCAGCAAATTTCGGAAGTGTTAGCTTAGAACTAGAAACATTTGATGCAAAAGAAATTGAAACTCTAGTTACTGAAGTCAGAGGCAACGTTGAAGGACTTAACCTCCCGCAAGAAGTAGAACTTAAAGTTTTTTCGCCAGAAGCAATGGGACCAACCGTAAGCTATATCCTTGTAAGTGACAACCTTAGCCAACAAGAAATCCTTGAAAATTCAACCGCAGTTAAAGAATATCTTGAAAACGCCAGTGATGATATTAAAAAAATTGAAATCCAACCAAAGGCAGAGTTTGATATCGAAATAATTTTAGACAGCAAAAAGATCACCGCAAAGAAAATTTCCCCAGCAACAGTTAAACAAACTGTGCAAGGATATATTAATACCTTGCCGGCTGGGAGTATTGTTGAAAAAGGTAAGGCTGATAAACAAATTGACATCAAAGCACCAATCACAGCGATTAAAGATTTGAAAAATATTTCTTTTCCGGGTGGAGTAAAGCTCAGCGAGATCGCCACAGTAAAACGCACAGTCAGCGATGAAGAAACTATGGCTTTTGCAGGTTATATCAAAGACGGAACCCCAACGTTTAATGACGAATCGGTCTATTTAATGGTATATAAAGAGGCCAATGGAGATATCATTAGAATCCACGACAAACTGACAGAAGCAGTTAATGATATTCATAAAAAAGGCATTATCCCAGAAAACATAACGGTGGCAGAGGTTTACAACACCGCCGATTCAGTCAGGGATAATATTGGTCAATTATTAAATAGTGGTTTAATTGGATTATTAGCAATTTTAATTATTTTCCTCTTCTTTATTGATTTACGTACCGGAATTGTGATTTCTTTGGTCATCCCTCTCGCCTTTTTGATCACTCTCTTTATCCTGCCATTGATTGGGTTCACAATTAATATTTTGACTCTCTTTGCAATGATTCTGACCCTGGGTATCCTGGTGGATAACGCGATCGTGATCGCGGAAGGGATCGTACATCGAATTCAGAAATATAAAGAAGGTAAATACGAAGCCGCAATCAAAACTGTTCGTGACATTGGTCCAGCAGTCACCGCAGCAACCTTAACAACAATTGTTGTTTTCATTCCTTTTGCTCAGATGGGTGGGATCATGGGTGAGATTATTAAATTTATTCCGTATACGATTATTATAATGCTGATTGTTTCGTACTTCTTGGCAATCACAATTACTCCCCTCTTTAGTACATGGATTTTAAAAAAATCAATCCAAAGAAAACGAGATAAAAAAGCAACCCGTCTTCAAAAAATGTTAGTTTTGCCAGCAATTGTAATTTATGGTCAAAAATTAATCGGAAAAGCGATATCCCAATACGAAAAATTTATGGAGCGGGTGTATCGAAAGAAATTGTTAAGAGTTGGGCTGATAGTTTTAATCGTACTTGGCTTTATAGGAAGTATTTCACTTGTTGCAACTGGCCAAGTCCCTAGTTCTCAATTCCCTAAAAATGACGGCTGGACAGTCACACTTTCGACAGACTTTCCAAAAGGAACTAATGTTGAAACTAAGAAAGAAGTTTATCAAGAAATTTTTCAGGAAATGATAAAAACGGATCATTTTGAAAGCGCCTTTAATTTTGAAGAGCAAATTTTGATGATAATTACCCCACCGAAAGAAAGGAGAGACAGCGATAAAAATGCTTTTGATATTGAAGATGAGCTAACCAAGAAAATGGAAGGAATAATGGAAAGAGCACCAGAAGGTACTTATATTACTGTGAATGCTCAAGGTCACGGTCCTCCGGAAAATTATTATGACGTTGTAGTTGAGTTAAAAAATAAAGATCAAGGGAATTTAGAAAAAGCAATTGCAAGTCTTGATGAATTTATTAAAAATAAAGAGGCAAATAATGAGATCACCCTCAAGCGGGTAAAGAATGAAATTAAAGATGAGCTTGTTCCAGTTACAGAAATTAATTTTAATCAAAACAAAACGAGTAAGCTTGGCATTAGCCCGTTTGTCACCTCGACAATTATTAATTCCATCTTCAGCCAGTCTGATATCGCAAAACTAACTGTGAGAGAAGATGGAATCCCTGATGATGTAGTAATGAAATTTTCTGATCAATCAAGAGATTCAATTGAGGATCTCAAGAATATAGTTGTTGCGGCAAATGGCAGACAAATTGTTCCTTTGAAAGCAATTGCCGATGTAAAAAACACTGAAAAAATCTTTAATATAAGCCATATTGATGAGAGAAAGGCTTTGAGTTATAATATTGCGGTAGCAGCAGGTAGTGAGGAACGCGCCGAAGTTGCCGCTCAATTAGAGACTGATATTAAGAATCATTTTAGCGACGAAAAGCTTGAGGAATTGCATTTAGATAAAGACGATATTAGTTATGGTGGTTTTGCGAATGAAATCGGGACAAACTTTAATGATTTAATTATTATCTTTGTTCTGGCACTACTCGCGGTTTATATTATCCTGGTTTACCAATTCAATTCCTACCTCCAACCTCTCTTGATTATGCTCACAATTCCAATTGCTTTGATTGGGGTTTTCCCAGGAATTAAATTAGTCGGCGGAACGGTTGATATGATTTCGGGGCTTGGGATTATTGCTTTGGTTGGGATTGTGGTGAATGATGCGATTATATTTATTGATTACTTTAACCGGCAGAAAAAGAAACATCCCGATTGGTCAATTCATAAGAATTTAATTTATACCGGAAAAGTTAGGTTCAGACCAATCTTTAGTACCTCGATTACAACAATCGTCGGAATCCTGCCGATTACGATTATTGATCCATTCTGGCGCGGACTTGGAACGAGCGTGATCTCGGGATTGATTTTCTCAACAATCGGGACTTTAATAATTCTACCGATTTTGATTAATATGTTTACGAGGAAGGTGAAAGGGAAAAATAACAAGAAATAGACTGTTCTAGCAACAAAAACCATTCTAAAGCTTCTAGGGTGGTTTTTGAGTTGTGGTATAATTAAAATATGGAGTGATGAGTTAGAAAAACAAAGTTAAAAAATAATCTCTAAAAACATATCAATGTCAGATCCAAATGATATTTATTCAAAACCCCTCAAAACCAAAAAACTCCCCTTAGGGACACTGTATTACCTAAACCCCAGAAGAAACCCCCAAAAACCCGGACGGGAGTTAGTGGTTATTTATGACAAAAGATTTCCCTTAGCCAAAAACTTTCAGGCAAACTATTCTTATTTTGTTAAATTTTTAGAAAAAGGAAATTCTGCTGGTAATCATTATCATAAACAAAAACAGGAGATCTTTACAGCAATTCAAGGCAGATTTATTGTTAAATTAGAAGATATTAAAACTAAAAAATCTTTTGAGTTAACTCTAGATTCAGAAGACTACACCGCTCTTCATATTCCGCCGGAAATATCTCATAAAGTTACTGCCGCTGAAAGTAATACTACCCTCCTAATCACCGCAACCAGCCCCAACTCAAAAGAAGACGAATTCCCTTATAAAATATAATAAATTAATAATCCCAAATCATGAAAACACAAAAATTAATCCTTAATAGCCTAACTAGCGCATTAGGAATCACAATTTATATAGTTGCGGTTTCTCTACTGATTATGTACGGAGAAAACATCTTTGGCAAAATGGACAACCTTCTTGGCCCAATTGCTTTCTTACTACTTTTCGTAGTCTCCGCCGCGATCACAGGCAGTCTTGCCCTCGGTCGTCCGGTAATACTTTATCTCAACAAACAAAAAACCGAGGCGATTAAATTGTTTCTTTATACTATTGGTTGGCTTTTTGTTTTTACTATAATTGCTTTAGTTACCCAAATTTTTATTTAAACCATAATGTCACTTAAGCCCTGGAAAAAAATTACAAGCCAAGATAAATTCAAAAACCCCTGGTGGACTTATCGCCTAGACAAAGTCAAAATGCCAAACGGCAAAGAGGGCGAATATCATTATGTCCACACTGGTGGGTCAGTAATGATTATTCCGATTTTAAAGAATGGAAAAATTCTGATGGTCAAGCAACACCGCTATCTTAACCAAAAAGACAGCTTGGAATTCCCCGCAGGCGGGGTCAAAGAAGGCGAAGATTCAGTCAAAATTGCTCACAAAGAATTAATCGAAGAAACTGGCCATGACGGTGAATTAGAAAAGATTGGTTATTTTAATCCTTTTAATGGCATAACTGATGAAATTTGTTCTATTTTTATTGCCAGAAATTTAAAGCCGTCCACAAAAGAAACAAAAGACGAGTGTGAGGAGTTTGAGTTTTTAGAGTTGACGGCAGAGGAAATAGATGCAAAAATCAAATCAAATGAGATTTATGATGGGATGACGATGGCGGTGTGGGCGATGAGAAAAGTGTTAGCTTAAAACCTCAGAGTAGCCCAAGGATGGCCATCATCGGACTGCTCGCCTACTACAACATTTATTTATTAAAAAGTAATTACTAAAGGAGTAAAAACAATGGAAGAAAAACATGATTCAGAATCATCAGTCAAAGAAACAGGCTGCTGCCCAAAATTCGATCCAAAACCTTGGGACGAAAAAACAGCTTCAATGGAAGAAAAATTGTTCTTAAAAGACCATGTTACAAGTATTTTCCATATACCATTGAATTTTGGCAAAGTGATGACAAGAAGTATGGAGAAAATTAAAAAAGCAAACGCGATTCCAAAAAATGCGCTAGTACTCTCAGATGAAAATTCTCTTTGGGGCGCAGATGTTTATATTGCGGTTAGTAAAGAAGTCGCTGATGCAGAAATGGCAAAACTTTCCGGGATCTTTTTAACGAAAGTTTTTGAAGGACCTTATAAAGATATGAAAAAATGGATCGCAGAAATGAATCGCCATGTCGAATCAAAAGAAAAGAAAATTAAAAAAATGTATTTTTTCTATACCACCTGCCCAAAATGCGCCAAAGCTTATGGAAAAAATTATACTGTTATTTTAGCGCAAATTTAAATTACTTTATTAACAAAACAAATTATGGGAAAAACATTAGAAAATTTGACTAAAGCATTTATCGGCGAAAGCCAAGCACGCAACCGCTATACTTTTTATGCCAAGGTTGCTAAAAAGGAAGGTTTTGAACAAATCGCTCAAGTATTTTTAATCACAGCAGAACAAGAAAAAACTCACGCCAAAAGATTATTCGAGCATATTCAAGAACTAAAAGGTGATTTAGAAGCAATCACTGTTGAAGCTACAGCACCAACAACATATGGGACCACTGAAGAAAATTTAAAAGCCGCAATCGCTGGTGAAAATTATGAACATACAGAAATGTACCCAGAATTTGCTGATACCGCCGAGAAAGAAGGATTAAAAGAAATCGCAGCGAGATTAAGAGCGATTGCCAAAGCAGAAGGACATCACGAAAAAAGATATCAGAAATTCTTAAAAAATGTCACCGATAAAACTGTTTTCAAAAAATCAGAAAAGGTTACCTGGATGTGCCGGGAGTGTGGCTATACTCATGAAGGCACGCAGCCGCCAGAAAAATGTCCTTCTTGTGATCATCCCAAAGCTTTTTATCAAGTTAAGTGTGGAGGGTATTAAATTAGGAGGTAGGGAGTAGGGGAAGGGAGAATAAAAAAATAGAGATTTAAAAAAACACCTCGGGAGGTGGGGCTTGCCCCGTCGCATGGCGGGGTGTTTTTTGTTTTGTTAAAACCCGTAGAAAGGCTATTCTTGGGGGTTTTCAATTGATTATGTTATAATGATAAAGGAGATTCGGCAAATAACCCTGTTTCAATGATAGAATTAGAAAAAACATACTTAGCCAAAAACCTTCCGGAAGGATTAGAAAATTGTCAGTCAAAAGAAATTATTGATATTTATCTCCCAAAGTCAGCCGTTCATCCCGTCTTAAGAATTAGAAAAAATGGTGATAAATACGAGATGACCAAGAAACAACCGCTTGATCAACAAGACAGGTCGTGTCAAAAAGAACAAACAATTAACCTAACAAAGGCTGAGTTTGACGAATTAGCAAAAATTGATGGTAAAAGAGTTCATAAAATTAGATATTATTATGAAGTTAGCGGGAATATAGCAGAAATTGGCGTTTTTCAAAAAGATTTAAAGGGGTTGGTAGTAATCGATTTTGAATTTAAAACTGAATCCGAGAAAGATTCTTTCAAGCCTCCAGATTTTTGTCTAGCTGATGTAACCCAAGAAGATTTTATCGCTGGAGGAATGATCTGCGGGAAAACTTATAAAAATCTTGAATCAAAATTAAAAAAGCTTAATTACAAAAAATTATTTTTGAGCTAAAATCCTATATTCGACATTTCACATTTTCCATTTGACATTTAACCCCGTCATTCCGACGGGGCAAGCATTAACCTTGGAGGGTTGCGCCGAATGGTAAGGCAGCGGTTTGCTAAACCGTAACCATTCTAAAAAATGGTTTGAGGGTTCAACTCCCTCACCCTCCGCCAGACTACGCTCCTCACTTCGTTCGGAGCTTCGTCTGACAGGCCAGACATTACCAAAATCTTTTTTATATTTTAATTTTTTAAACATGGATACAATTACTCCTCCCAAACAACCCGAAGAGCAACCACAATCCCCAAGCCCACACGCGAACATTCCTCAATCAGCAGAAACCCCACTGATTGGCTGGGAAACACCAGAGTTTATTCAATACAAAAAAAATAGGCTATGGTTTATTATCGCGATTGCAATTTTTATAATTTTAGTTATCTTTGCTGCGGTTACAAGACAATGGCTAATGGCCGCTGTGATTGTTTTGGTTGGAGTAGTTATTTATATCTTCACCCAACAAAAGCCAAAAACAGTTTCTTTTAGCATTTCTCATGCCGGAATCAGTTTTGGAGAACGATTTTATCCTTATAGCGAGATCAAAAGTTTTTGGGTGGTTTATGAACCAACGATCAGAACATTAAATTTCGAATTAACAAGACGATTCAGCACTATTATTACAATTCAATTGTTAGAACAAGATCCTCTACCAATTCGTAAATTTCTTAAGAAATACCTTCCGGAAGAAAAAAGTCGAGGAGAAGATATCAACGACCGCATTTCCCGCTTTCTCCGTTTCTAAATATTTTTTGATTTTTGAATTTTGCATTTTGATTTTTTGTACATGCGCCCGTAGCTCAGTTGGATAGAGCGCAGGCTTGCGGAGCTTGAGGTCAGAGGTTCAAATCCTCTCGGGCGTACCAGAAATTAATGGGTAATGATTAATTAAAACAAGGTCTAAAAAGGCTTTGTTTTTTGATTGGCATATTTCACATGACTTTTAGAAGATTTTATGTTAAGATAAGCTCTAAATAAATTTTTGAACGTTATTTTCCATATCGATAAAACCATAACTCTAGAGCAAGGAGGTAGGTCATGGTAAAACTTATCAACAGCGCTCACCATGTAGTTGACGGCGACCGGCAGGGTGAAGAGATCAATAAACAGCGGGTTATTAAGGGAATCTCGCTTGCTCCTGACGGTAAGATCTATGCGGGAAGCACGGTATTGGCAGACACCGTAGAAACAGAGGGTCTTGAAGAAATTCCCAACTCGGCAATTGGGCACATTGCCTTTGTGAACAAAACGCCCACAATACATCTAACTGGTTTTCATGGCTGCGACGGGAGAAAGGGTGCTCTTGTGCTTGTTCGAATGAGCAGTGGTCACCTGAGCGGAAAAAATCCGACCTTTGTTGTCGAAGAAGGTCGCGACCTTATCTTAACAGACTTAGTTTGTTACGATAATGGCTATCCCGAATACCACGTGTTAGCTTGGATACCGGATGGAGCGGCATTAACGGTAGTCGCTCGTAAAAAAGGATACGAGGACTTCCGACCAGGAAGGATTGTGGCGGGAGGACTAGAAGGAATTGAAATAGAAAGACATTAAAAAACGAAGAAAAGCAATAACAAAGCGGGATTAAACCCCCGCTTTTATCATTGCCAAAAATAATTGACCCCATGGCTTAAAAATGCTACAGTAAAGTCTATAATATCTGACTTTAACAACCAAAAATTCAACTCCCCAAAAGGGGAAAGGAGAGAAATGGAAGTTTTTGCCGGTTTGATACCGCCGAGCCGAAAAATCACTGGCTGGTTAATCATTGGGCTCGATCGCATCAGCCCAAAAGTGACAAGCTGGTTAGCTGGAGCAGCAGCCCGTATGTGTACTCACTCCTATTGGATTGATGGCCTGGCTATGATGGTATTTTTCATCGTTGCTGCTACTGCTATCGAACTCGCAGCCGGAATTGATCTCAAGACATCAATAGATACCCGGTTGATGTTCTGGTACAAGCCGCTTTTACTCGGTGGATTATTTGGCTACTGGCGAGATCTTTGGTTTGCAAAAATTGAAATCAAAGAATTCCATAACCAATACCGAGGGCGAGCTGCCAGAGCGTTGCGACTGGCAGAAAGATGGCTTGCCGAGTTGATAATGTTAGCCGTTCTTAAAGCGCCACTATACACCCTCACTCTTTGGGTCAATGGTGCGCCCTGGAACAAAATAATTACCGCGACTCTAATCGCTGGATTAGGGTTAGTGGTAGTTATAATCCCGTTCAGCTTATATTTTGACGCAACCAGACGAGGAGGGTTTATGAAATGGTTACGTCGGATAAGCTACAGATGGCGACTCAGATGGATACATCGCCATTTATGGCTATGGGATTATAGAATAAAAAAATAAGGCCTCTTTTGCTAACAAGCAAAATGCCTTTTTTTTGATTAGGGAAAAAATAACTTAAGACTTATTTGGTTTAAAATTATACAACCAAACCACACCCGCTGCGACAATCCAAAACAACATAGCTAAATCATTCTTCCAATACGGTGTATCTAATAAACCATGGACAACGATCATGGCAAACATCCCCAAAAGTACAAAATATTCCAATCTAATCTTATTGAAAAATTGTTTGTCCCTAGCAATCTTAATAAAACAATAAATTAAACAAGCCAGAATCCCCAAGAAAGTCAAAAATCCAGTTACTCCCAAATTCAACCAAAAATATAAAAATAAATTATGCGAATGGAGAACTTCGGACTCTAGCGGATTAACAAAGACCAAATAGGAAGATCTTTCATAAAGATCCTGAAATTTACCAAGGCCAATCCCCTCAAGCCAATTATCAGTAATCATTTTAAAACTTACTTGCCAAATCTCAACTCGCTTATGCATAGAGCTTGGGCCTACCAATTCAAAAATAGTGGTAAATTTAGGATTTCTAATTTGGGTTATAAAACCAATTACGGCACTCCCCAAAATTGAGGTCCAATAAACCCATTTCAATCTTGGAATCAAAGAACCAACGATTAAAACTCCAAAGAAAACCGCCAGCCAAGCCGCATAAGATTTTGTTAAAAACAGAATAATCCCCATTAAAATCAGACTGAGTCCAAGTCCTAAGGTTATGCCCAATCTTCCCATAAGCCTCCATTCATCCTTCTTAAGCCATAAATTGTAAAAGAAAAGTCCCAAACAAATAATAATTAAGGGGCCAAAATACAATGAAACATAATTTGGTGATTCATAAAATATCCTCACCCTGCCATCTGGCAAAAGATTCCCTGTCAAATACTGAAACAAACCATAGAAGGCCAGAATAATTGCAGGACTAATAATTAAATAGAATAATTTTCTTAAATCTCTACGTTTATCTAAAATAAAAATAATTAAATAGAAATAAATTATTGGATCAATAAACCAGGCTTTTAGAATTCCCAAACTCAACTGCTTATCATCTGAAATAATCACTCCTAAAACCGCCGTGATCAAAAATAACAAAATCAAAAGATGCAACCACTTTATTTTTTTCCAAAAAATTCCAAGCATTTTTAAAAATGCTTGTTTCTTTGATTTTGCCTTGATTAAATGCAAAATCAGCTGAGAAGCCGCAACGATTAAAACGATGTAAAGCGATAATTCTAAAAATGTTGTAGGGATCCAGCTTATATTTAACCGGAAAAGATAGAACGGAAGTAATACCGAAATCAAGAAAACACTCCATTTTAAGTGGTAGATGGATAATAAGAAAACAGCAACCAGAGCAAACAAAAGACCTAAAAGTAAGAAATAATCAAACATTGGAATAATAATCTATAAATTATTTTAATTTTATTTTAGAAGTGATTTTAGAATTGATTTTCTCAGAATAGCCTAAGTATAAGCCAATAAACACCCAGATATATATAATTCCCAAATTAGAAAAAGTGTTATATTGAATAAAAAGCGTCAGGATGGCAAACGTCATCACAACTCCCAAAAGATCTCTCTTCTTCAGAAAACTAAAAAATCTTAAAAAGACCAAAACCAAAAACGCACAAAAAATAACAAGACCAGCTATCCCCTGCTCTACCAAAATTTCCAAATATAAATTATTCACTATTTGATACCGACTATTGTGTTGAGATCTTTCAAATTCAGGCAATGCCCCAAAAGCACCAATCCCAATTCCTTCCGGATTCTTCTTAAATTCCTCAAAGGCTAGCGTATAAGTAAAATCACGATTAGTTTGCTTTTTTGAAACTTTCTTTGTTTCTATCGCATCCAAAACTTCATTCGTTGAAGTTTGTTTTAGATAAACCTCTGTCCCATCAGTTGAGAATATTCCCGCTATTCCTAATGCAGCCGAAGCAGAAATTAAAATCAAACAAAATACCAGAATCGCTTTTTTATATTTTTTAAACAAAATCACATATAAAATCAAGAAGGCTATCACACTGAAAGAAAAGGCGACCATTGCTCCACGAGACAAAGTTAGGTATAAAACCGTGCTCATTAAAATCAAAGCAAGAGAATGCAAAACATTTATCTTTTTAATGGTTTTATAAATTCCAATGAATAATGGGAAAATAAGGAAATTAGCAAAATAAAGTGGTTCTAAAAATGTTGAATGCACGCGTGGAAATCCAAATACTTCCTTAGCATAAGGGTCACGTAAAAAGCTTAGTCCTTGCAAAGAATCAAAACTTCCGGTAATAAATTGCCAAATTGCAAAAAGAGCGGATACAATCCCCAACCAAAATATAATATTTAAATAAAAATGCATTTTTTTAAGCTTAACAAGTCTTCTAATCACCCAAAAAATAGCAAACATGAAGCAATACCAAAGTGTAACAATGATACTACGTTTTAGATCAATAGACCAAATAATTGTTAATAAAGATAACCCAGCAAAGATAAATAGAATTATTTCTTCCCAATAAAAAATTAGTTTATTTTTTCTTAATAAAATTTGAATCCCAAAAAACACAATCATAATCAAACCAATTGCATAAGATAATTTTAAGGTGAAACCAGATACTTCAAGAGTTAATAATCTTTGCAAAGGCAAAACAATTAAAAAAACAACCAATAACTTTTCAGCAAAAGAAAGCTTGAGAATAGATTTCCAGATTTTTTTCAAACTATTTCTAATCATAAATTTTATAAATTATTTAGCAAAAAGTAAGTTAAATACACGATAAGGCAAACGAATTATTTTAAGTAACAAGTTATTCATCAATGAATAGTGTTTACTCCAAAAATAATCCTGGGATCTGTAAAAAAGTTTCTTACGATCACGACTTTGAGCAATGCTTTTTCCGCCGATATGGACTATCTTCGCAACTGGGTAATACATAATTTTAGCAGCAAGTTTTTTCGCCCTGAGGCATAAATCGACATCTTCAAAATACATAAAAAGTTTCTCATCAAATCCTTCTAGTTTATCAAATAAATCTTTTTTGATTACAAGCACAGCACCAGAAACCCAATCCACCACTAATTCTTCATTAAAATTCCAAAAATCTAAACTCACCTTGAGCGCAAGCTTACGTAAAAATGGCTTCTTTTTTACAAAGGTTTTGAATCTCTTAAAAGGTTTTTCTAAAATCATTTTAGATACAACTGGCTTATAATTAATCAAGCCAGACTGAACCGTTTCCTGATCTTCCAAAACAACTTTTGGCGTAAAGATGCCCACTTCCGGATGGGTTTCGATAGTTTCAATAATTTTTTGAATTGAGTTATCTAGAATAATTGTATCCGGATTAAGTAATAAAAGATAATCACCACACGCTTTTTTGGCTCCTTCATTATTTCCGCCTCCGAAACCAAGGTTAACCTTACTTGCAATCAGTTTTACTTGAGGAAAATGTTTTTCTATCATTCCTACAACGCCATCATCAGAATTATTATCAACAACAATCACCTCAAAATGTGATTTGGGAAGTTTTTGGGCGGTTGCAAAAACAGACTTGAGTGTTTGCTCAAGATATTCTTTGCAGTTGTAGCTGATGATGATGATGGAGAGTTTCATTTTAATTGACAATTAGGTTTATTTATGGTAAATTACAGTACACGGGAATTCAACGTAAATTGATAACCAGCTATAGAAGGAGGAATTCGATGGACGGAAATACAAATGATTTATTGCGTTTAAAGACGGAAAGAAGCATTACAACAAGATTTTTCCCTTCGCAAGTTTCATTAACAGAAGTTTTCCTTGACGCTATTGAGGACTCACGTAGTGAGAGCCTTAAACTACTTCGAGAGCTTGAAAAAAAGTTCAAGGACAATTTTGGGGTGATAGGAAAGCAATTAAGTTTAGAAGAGCTTAGTCTTCTGAATAAGATAGGCGCTTTAATGTCAGTAAGGATATTTCGGGCCGAAATAGTCCGAGACCAATCAAAGGCTATCCGCGAAACAAAGTGTACAAACTGCGGAGAGAGCATCTCTGGATCTGACATTAATATACGTAAATTTATTTGCCCCGATTGCAACTCAGAGCTTGAGATTAAAACCGGGGGAAAACTTTATTGTAATTCCTGCAAAAAAAGTCAGGAATCCTGGATCATCGGAAGTCTTCGCGTCTTATGCTTTAATTGCCCGACCTTCTACACTATCGACGACAAACGATATCCCGAATTCTTAAGACTGTTCAACATGCTCTACAATCAGACAATAACGATCACCATTTATTATTAGAATAACAATTCGGGAGGCCCGCTGAAATGCGGGCTTTTTTACGTTTATTTTTTCACTGGCTTTAAGACTGAAAAGATCAAACCTTTATCAACCACTCTAAACAAATAAAGTAGTCCGAAATAAACCATTCCACCAATAACCATTGGAATAATCAAATTAAACTCCGAAAGGAAATAAACAACCACTCCCATCCCAAACACTGACGCCAAAATCTTTAATGGATTAACCAAATTTGGCCATAATTTAAGTTCTTTACCAACCAAAATTACCATTAAGAATAACACTGCTGCTTCCGTAATCACAGTTGCAACCGCCGCTCCAGTATAAGAATAGCGCGGAATCAAGATTAAATTCAAGCCAAGATTAATCACAACCCCCAAAACTCCTTGCCAAATCAACCTCTGCTGACGGTTATGAGCAATCAATGTATGCCCAATCACATGATTCATAAAGATAAAACTCAAGGCAATTAAAATCCAAACCAAAACCTTCTCTGACCCAGCAAATTTATCTCCCGCAACAAAATTCATCAAAGGAGCAGCGAGGATAACTCCACCGACGGTAATCGGTAAAGCTATTATCATCAATACATCAAAAGATTTTTTAAATAAATGCTTTACCCGTTTAAAATGTTTTTTGGTGGCGTGAAAAGTCAAACTTGGCAAAATCGAACCCATTAACATTACGGGCAAAGTGATTAAAACTTCAAGAACTTTGTAAGCAGCACTATAAACCCCAACATCATGACTCCCCTTCATAATCGAAAGTAAAATGATATCAAATTGAAAATAAATCTTCATCAAAACCAAGGCAATCGCCATTGGAACTGCTTCCCAAAACAAACGCTTCCAAAGTTTTCGATCAATCGTGAAATAAATTCGAGTAAATTTGCGAGCCAGGATGAGAGTGAGTAAAAAACCAAGACCATTTGCAATAATCAAAGCAACCATCACTGCTAAAAGTCCATAGCCCAACTTAATGAATGCAAAAACCAAAATTAAATTCAACAAACGTGTAACAACATCAATAACCGCATTTCGGTCCATCTTTAATTTGGCTTGAAAAACTGAAACACCGATTTGTCTTAAAGAAATGAATAAGTATGCGATAGCGGCAATCGAAATCCCAAGCTTAATTGTCATCGAATAAGGCATAAGAAAGACTAGCCCAACAGCCCCGCCAAACAACAGTATAGATAAAAATATCCGCAGGCTTAAGACATTACTAACAATTTTAGGAATATTCGCTCTTGGTTTTGATATTTCCCTAACGGTGATTGAGAAAAAACCCATATCAACAATAATCCCGGCAAAACCTAAATATGTCAGGATTGTCGCATAATCACCATATCCTTTGGTACCAAAATAGCGAGTTAAAACCATCACAAGTCCGACCGAGATTGCAATTGCAACAGCTTTACCAATAACCTGAATCGTTGTATTGTAGAAAACCTTACGTGTCAGGGACATGGAATCAATTATTAATTATCAATTTAAAATTATTAATTATGATGCAGATGAGAAATGTCAGATGTTAGATGTCGGCTGAAAAATGAAAACTTAAAATCAAATGCTGGTCTGAAGCTCTGCTTCAGACCATATTGCAGTGTTATCCAATAATGTTAAAATAGTTTTTCTAAAAACTGTTCACTATATTTAACGCTCAAAAAATTAATTGCTTTTCCCTTATCAACCCAATCAAACCTTACATGTTCATCACTCAATTTTATCTCTGAGTCTTTAGGCAAAAAACATTTATAAACAAATAAAATCAATCCATCATCATCCTCAAGATTAAAATTGGCAATTGTAGCAGAAATTAATCCCTTGTTATTAAATTTTTCTACTCCAATTTCTTCTTTAATTTCCTTTTTAAGAGTATCTTCCACAGTTTCTCCTTCTTCAACTCTCCCTCCAGGCAAATCCCAATAAGGCTTTACAGCAGCATTTTTGGGTGAATGGAATAAAAGCAAAACCTTGTTATTTTCATCCTTAACCAACGCCTTTACGCCAAGTTGAAATTTTTGGTGTTTTTTCATTATAAGATTATCTACCAATTGAAAAATATTCAAATCCTATATTTTTCATCTGCCTTTTGCTCCAAATATTTCTGCCATCAAAAATATTTTTTTCTTGCATCAAGGTTTTTATTTTATTTAGATTAGCATTCTTAAATTGACTCCACTCAGTACAAACAATCAAGGCATCTGCGTTTTTTACCGTATCATACATATTCTCGGTATAAAAAATATCTTTAGGAAGTATTGCCTTAGCGTTGTTTTGAGTAACAGGATCAAAAACTTTAATTTTCGCTCCTTTTTCTATAAGAGCGTTTATAATATCAATTGCAGGTGCTTCTCGCATATCATCTGTTTCTGGTTTAAAGGCGAGCCCCCAAACTGCAATTTGCTTATTCTTTAAAGGCGCTAATTTTTCAGTAATTGTTTTTATAAATTTAAATCGTTGGCTTTGATTCGCTCTGTCTGTTGCCTCTAAAATCTCAAAAGGAGTGCCCATGTCTTTACCACTCTGAATAAAGGCATGAACATCTTTTGGAAAACAGCTACCTCCATAACCAATTCCAGCGTTTAAAAAACGTTTCCCGATCCTTTTATCTAAGCCCATTCCCAAGGCAACCTCTGTTATATCTGCACCAGTCTTTTTGCAAAAATTAGCAACTTCATTGATGAATGAAATTTTGGTTGCCAAAAATGAATTAGAGGCATATTTAATAATTTCCGCACTGGGAATGGATGTAAAAACTAAATCAAACTTTTTATCCGTCAAAGACTTATAGACTTTTTCTATAATTTTCTCCGCTTTCTTTGATGATATGCCACAAATAATTCTATCTGGGTTTAAAAAATCTTTAACGGCTGTACCTTCTCTTAAAAATTCTGGATTAGAAACAAGATCAAAATCAATTTTAAGCTTTCGTTTCCTAATTTCTTTTTCAATAATTTTTATACACTCAGAACCTGTGCCAACTGGGACAGTAGATTTATTAATGAAAATTTTATAAGCATCAATATGTTCACCAAAACTTTTAGCAACCTGTTTGACATAACGCAAATCTGCACAGTGGTCTTCATCTTCAGGAGTTCCCACAGCGGAAAAAATTATTTCCCCAAATTTTATCCCATCCTTAATTGAGCATGAGAAGCTTAGTGTTTTTGCCTTTATGTTTTTATCAACAATCTCTTTAAGCCCAGTTTCATAAATTGGCAGAATACCTCTTTTGAGATTTTCAATTTTTTCCTTGTCGATATCAATGCACTTAACTTCGTGACCAAATTCAGCAAGACAGGTTCCCGTCACAAGACCGACGTAACCGGTCCCGACAATAGTAATTTGCATAATTTTAAATTAACAAATATAAGATTAATCATCTAAAATTTGATTGAAGGTTTTAGCTAAAATTTCAGTCAAATTTTTCCCATCAAATTGCATAATCTTTGTCTCATCTAAATTAGACGGAAGCTTTTTCTTTTGCCAAGCAAGATAAAGCTCTTTAATTTTCGCTGCTATTTCCGAAGTGTTCTCTGGCTTAATCACAAAACCACGCTCAGATTCAAGCACATACTTTCCTACTGGTGCCCAACCAGGTGCAATCGCTAAAATTGGTCTTCTAGAAAACAAATACTCAAAAATTTTCATCTGTGTATTTGAATATTGTTTACTCGACAAACTACGCTTTCGGTCAAAAAGCAATAAAAGATCACCTTTTGTTTGTGCCTTGAGTGCCTCTAAAAAATTCACTTGGCCGTGATAGATAGTAATATCTTCTAGATTATAGCGCTTGATCATTTCTTTTTCGTCAAAAGTAAGAGTACCATAGAAATTCAGATTAACTTTTGAGCACGCCTTAGGGTTCTCTTTTAAAAACAAGGCCAAACCTTGTAAAAAAGGTTCAGGAGTAAAATAACTAATGCTAGCACTGATTGCTCCTGTATGAACTAAGTTAAACTGGTCTCCATACTCATATTGAACATTTTTAACCTTCATAAAATCATCTCGATCAAATCCATTCGTAATACAAATAATTTTTTCAGACTCAAGATTAGGGTAACGCTTTAAAAAATCATCCTTAACTTGAGGAGTGACAACAATTAATTTATCTGCTCTATTGACAATTAGTTTTTCTAATTTTTGCCAAAACCATTTTTGAATTCTCCCCCAACTTTGGCGAATTTGGGGAGAATCAAAAACAAAACCATCTCTAAAATCTGCGATCCAAGGTTTTTTTGTTAATCTGCTTAGTAAATAACCAACCAAATGCGTTGATCCAGGAGGATAAGTTGAAAAGATTAAATCAATCTTTTCTTTCTGAATTGTTTTTAAACCTTTTAAAACTGCCAGGGGAACCCAAGAGTTTTGCCCATCCGGATAAGCAAAAAAATCCTTAACTTTTGTTTTGAAATTAACTTTATTAAAGTGGTTACCAACATCATTCCTCCTCTTTTGATTAGGATCAAATCTCTTGCCCAACCTCAAAAGCTCAGAGGCACGAATAATTTTAAAGATTGACTTCTTTTTAAATTTCCCAAATAAACTTGTAGTTAAAACAAAAGGTTGATAACCAAATTGAGGCAACAACCTTGCGAATCTCAAAGGTCTTTTTACTCCTGCATTATTAACAGGAAGAAAATGATAAGCGACAATTAAAACTTTTTTCTTTTTTTGGTAATCTTTTGGCATTTTTAATGCTTTAAAAACTTTTTCCAATATTTATAAAAAAGTATTTTACCAATCAATCCTTTTAATCTTAAAATAATTTTTGCCAATTCGTAAGTAAAATTATTTTTATTAGCCCAACCCCAAGGCATTAAAGTATATTGATAAAAAATCGGACCTTTAATTTCAGAATGCTTTTGAAGATATTCCCAGGTAATAAGTTCACCCAAGTCTGATTTCCCCTCAGAAACCTTGTGAATTGGCGACTGAGTATACTTATATTTTGTATTCATTTCCGCTTTACGATACTTTTGATACCATTTCTGTTTTTGGTTATAATCATCAATTCCTTTTGCTTTGCCATAATGTTTTGTTTTAAATGAAGAGTGCCAAATTCTTTCGGGGTCGAACCCAAAAGGTTCTCTTGCAGTTGTCGCAAAGAAAACTTTAGAAATATTCCTAAACAGAAAAGGTAAGATACGATATTCTGTCCCGCAATACTTGCGGATACTTTCAATATCGCCATTATACGATATATCTTGGTCTTGATCAGTCAAATAAAATTCATAACACTCACAAAGCACAGCATCATACTTATTTTGGCTAACAATTTCAGGGATGGCCTGAATAAGTTTTTGTTCAAACTTTTCATCAACATCTGCATAAGCAAACCAATCTTTTTCTGTTGCTTTAGATTTTTTTCTTGCAAAATTAAACAAACGCGTCATTTTCCAAGCAATTCTTGTCTTGTCGCGACGAGGAAACTTGGATGGTTGCGCACCAGGATTAGCAAACACTCCATCAACATCAGGGTGGTCTTGTAAAACTTCCAAAGTTCCATCCGTTGAGCCATCATCATAAGCATAAATTTGATCACAAAAACTTGCAAAATGCTCAACTTGTTCTTTAATAAGCATTTTCTCATTTCGTACCCGTAAAAGACCAATTACTTTAGGTTTTTTATTAGACATTGTTATTTTTTAAATTTACTAAAAATACTTACTAATGTTTTTTCCATCGCGTCCCAGCTATATTCTTGGATACATTTTTGACGTGCCTTCTTGCCAAGCTCCTTCGTTTCATTATAATGTGAAAAGGCATAATCAATCTTCTTAACTAAAGCATTTTCATCGCCTGCTTTTACAATATAACCACAATCTGCTAAAATTTCTGGAAGATCGGCTGTGTCCGTTGCAATGACGGGACGCTCAAGTGCCATCGCATCAAATATTTTGGCGGGAATTTGGGCTTTTGTAATCATTTTTTCTTTTAACGACATCCCTTTCCCGCCTCGTTGCGGCAAAACAACCAGATCTGCAGAAATAAGATACTTTGGCAACTCTTCAAAAGGGCACATATCAAACCCCCTAACCTTGTCCCCTCCACTTTTAATTAAATTTGCTTGGAATCTTTTTTCATCTGGATTAGCCTTAGGATTAATCCCAACGATTGCCAATAAAATATTTTTAGTTTTAGATTGCTTAACTGCTTTAATTAATTCGTCGAGTCCTTTCTGTGGGCGTGGAGTTCCTAAAAACATTATAACCCGTTTTCCTTCTAGCCCAAATTGTTTACGGTATTTTTCACGATTAAATTTCTGAGGATCAAACATCTCAGTATCCTTACCATGAGGAACTATTATTCCGCCAGAATGTTTCTGCAAGAAACGAGAAACTGTCGTCACAGCTGACGCTTTTTTAACTTGTTTCTCTAAAAGAAAAGTTCGCCAAAAACTTTGAGTCGCATTATGTTTTCGATGGATTGTATCACCAATAAAGCCTCGTAAAAAATTTAACCCAGGCTTGCGAATTAAAGTAGCTACTTGCCAATCATCATTATCCAAAACAACCGGAGTGCCATCTTTTTTATTTTTTAACAAAGCCGTACCGAAACTTGAAGGCATAATTTTACTAGCATAAATAACATCCCCGGTAATTTTTTGAATTAACTCCTCTTGTTTCTGCCGAAAATTATCTCCAGGGTTATAGCGAACTTTAAAATAATCATACTTACCCGTATCAAATGGTGGCCAAATTCGATCTTCTCCAATAATCATTCCGCCCACTTCAACCTCAAAGTCGCGCTTCAAAACTTCAGCTAATAGATAAGCTCTTCCGAGGCAATTACTTGCTAAATTAAAAACTAAAATTGTGATTTTCATAACTAATTTGCTAAAACTTTCTGATAAATATTCTGATAATTTTGAATAAATTGATCTTCCGAAAAGTATTTCTCTGCAGTTTTTCGAGCTGGCTTGCTTAACTCAACAAAACTTTCTCTAAATTTTTCAATTGCAGTAACTAATTGGTTAACTTCTGGTTCAAAAATAACGCCGCATTTTTCTTTTTGGATAATTTCAGCAATTGGAATAACGTTGCTTGTTAAAACTGCTCTTCCAGAAGCCATCGCATCAATCAAAGAATGTGGATAGGGCTTGTTGGAAGCAAGCGTTGTGTACGGGGCAATCATACCGTGCTTATCTTTGAGATACTGATTAATATTGGGAACCTTTGGAGGCAATTCTACTAATTCAACCTTATCTCTTACACCAAACTGGTCAACGTATTTCCAGAATTCATTTTTTAATTCATGTTTGCGCCAAAGAACATAAACCTTAATATTCGAAATCATTTTTAGTGCCTCGAGTAAAAGCGGAATCCCCTTTGGTTGGAAAGTTTTCTCTGAATGAGGAGAGCTGGCCATAACTATTCTTAAAATCCTATTAGGATAAACGGGCAATTCTTTAAAATCATTAATTTTAATAGCCGTTTGAGTTAAATAAATATTCTTTAACCCTAAATCTTCTAATTGTTTTTTAATTTTTAAATCGCTCACTACAATCCCGGCTAATTTTTTAAATTGAGGTAAGCTTTCTTTAACTGCGACTACCCAAGGAGACCCGAACGATTCAGTACAAACTGATAATAAAACCGGTTTCTTTAATCTAAAGATATATGACTCAACAAATTTCTGTAAAACAAAACTGGGGTGATAAATATGATGCAGATCAACATTTTTTTCCTTAAACGTTAAGAATATCCTGTTAAATATTATTTGGAGCCATAAGATAGTTAGAAGAATTGAATGCTTGATTTTATAAATACCTTTTTTAACAAAATATCTCAAAAAATTATTTTTATTGAGTATAAGGTTTTCTTCCTTAAATCTTCCCTTCAAAGCATCAATAAAAACACCACTACGGTTTGATATAAATAAATCACCTTGAAAATATTTTTTCAAAATCTCAATCTCTTGTGCGACTGCTTCAATCCGCGGATTATAATGATGATAATGGTAAAGAATTCTCATTTTTTTCTGGCAATTACTTCAAAATAACAATTTTTATCAGAAGGAAATAAATCTAAAAAGCGATTTAGACCTCGCCAAAACCATAGCAACTCAAGTCTTGTCAGCTTCCTGAACACCCTAAAGGGCCAATCATACAAAAAATAATAAATCCGCGCATGATTGGCATATTTTTTGAGATACAAAACCTCAAACCCAGCATCTTGAAGTTCTTCGCGGAGTTTTTCCTCTGGGTAAACCTCATCATAAACTCCTTTTTCTTCAGACATAATGCCCATTCGTCTATAAGCAATAGATGGCATTTTTTTGTTAAAAGCTTCAAAGATCAAATATCCTCTGGGTTTCAAAACATTTTTAATCTGTTGATAAATTTTTTGACGATTTTCTAATTCAAAATGACGAATAAAACGAAAAGTGATCACCATATCAAAATAATTTTGAGAGAAATCTAAATCAAAAGCATTGCCTCTTTTCACTATCCATTTATTAGAGTCTAACATATTCCGAGTAACTTGAAGCATTTCTGGGCTTTTATCTACTGCATATCCTTGACCAAAACTATTTTTATCTAAATTACGCGAAATCCTCGCTGTTCCAGGTGCAATCTCTAGAAGCTTTCCGGGGTGAATCTTTTTAAGCAATTGATTCACAATTGAAATTTCTTTATAATGCGCCATACCCCAAATAGGGTCGCTAATACGGCGCTTCTCATAATCTTTAACTAACTTTTGCGACTGATATTTCTCCGCAACTTCGTTTTTTGATTTTGCAATCTTACTCATAATTTTTTAATCATTTAACAAAAAAGTAAGGGACTTTAAATAAAATTTATTTTGTACAAAAATAAATCCACCCTTCTGTCTCTACATGATTTTTTGTAGGCAGCAAGGCATATTTACTAACAACACTTTCTTCTAAAGAGGATGTAAACTTATTAATTTCAACCTTAAAACCAGAGTTTATTAATCTATTTTTATAATCCCTTCCATAAACCCTCACATGATCTTTCTGTCCAAAAATTTTCTCTCTTTCTTGAGGATCAATAATGGATGAATCTTCAAAGGTTTGATCAATTTTTTTCCCTTTAAATTTATCTTTAATAGGAACTTGTAAAATAGCAAAACCATTCGGTTTTAATATCCTATGCAATTCCTTCATAGCTTTCTTGTCATCTTGAATATGCTCTAAAACATGGGAACAAAAAATAATATCAAATGAATTATCCAGAAAGGATGTGTTAGTAATATCCTCTTTTATCATGGCTTTTCTAGAATCAATATCGGCACTTAAATATTCAATATTTTTATAAGATTTAAATAAATTAGTTAAGATAGTTTCGGGTGCAAAATGAAGAACTTTAAACTTTTTATTTTGGGGAATTATTTTTCTAAGATATAAATAATAAAGTCTGTGTCTTTCTAAAGAATCGCATTTAGGACATAGTGCATTTTTCCTAGCTGTAGCACCAAAAGTAAGAAACTCATCCCCTCTCCAACCACAAAAAGGACATTCAACATTTTCTTTTCCTTTTGACAATAATAACGGCTGAATATACGCACAATATGCTCTTTTTACCTTGTGTTTACATTTTAAAATTATTTTTTTTAACACAATATACCCTTCTTTTCATTTTGTAATTACTTAATAAATGGGGCAACTAACTTTAAATAAAATCTGCCCAAAAGTGGTATCTTGGAAAAAATCTCCGCGTCTTCTTTTTTTAAATAATTAAATTTCACTATCATTATTGTAAATAATAATACAAACAATATAAATTCTCCTAATATTACAGAAAGTGCAAACCAGCGATTAGCATTAATTGCACCTGTGATCACGAAGTGGTTTAATCCCCACAACAGAACACTCAACGCAAGGGAAAAAATTAATGGCTTCAAGTAAACTTGTTTCAAAAAACTAAAGAATGAACGCTTCATTAAACGCTGGAAACTGATTTGATAATAAATACCACTAAAAACCATTGCAATCACGGTCCCAACTGCTGCTCCATAAAAACCAAATTTTATTACAAAAACAATACTTAAAACCAAATTCAAAATAAAAGAAATTAGGGCTGCCCGCATCTGATATTTTGGCTTACCGATGCCTTGTACAATCGAAGTAATTCCGCCACCCATCATATTAATAAAATACCCCCAAACTATGATTTGCAAAATGATCGCTGCTTCATCAAAACCGCTCCCAACCCAAGCAAGCATGATCAATTTAGCATTGAAAAAAATAAAGAACGCTACTGGCATCCCAACTAATAAACTATACCGCGAAACTTTCAAAAAAACATTGTAAATTTTATCAAATTTTTTCTGGGCATATAATTCCGCAACTGCCGGCATCAGCGCTGAACGAATGAGCAACGGAAAATCCCGGACCGTACGACTGATTTTAATTCCAAGATCATAAAAAGAAACCGCCGCAATTCCAACATAATGCGGAATTAAAATACGATCCAGTTGGAAATTAACCAAGGAAGCTGCTTGACTGACCTGCACATTAACTCCAAAGCCAAGTAACTGTTTAAAAGTGCTGAATCTAAATTTCAATAAATTAAAGCTCAACTTAGGGAAAATACGTTTGGCAAAATAAAAATTTAAGAAGAAAGCGATTACTAAAATTACTGCGTTAGAAATAATCAAGCCGCGAATGCCAAAACCTAGAGACAAAACAGAGAAAATAGCGATCATCCGTAAGGCGCCATTAATCACACCAATCGTATTTTGATACTCCATTCTCTGTAAACCAAGCATTACTCCACTAAAAACGCTCAACAAATTACCAGAGGCGAATAGAATCACTCCAAGCCGAATCACAAATAACGCATCTGCGGAATATTCAAGTGGGACATTGAAAAAATTAATTAACCAGTGAGATACCAAGAAAACAATTCCAACTAAAATAACGCCCATAACTAAATAAAAAACCAATCCCGTATTAACAATTTGATTAATTTTAATATATTGTTTTTTTGTATTATAGTGTGAAACATATTTTACAAAGGACGGTCTAATCCCAAAATCAAGTAAATTAAAATATTGAGTCAAAACTCCAAAAACCGCCCAAACACCAAAAAGCTCCTTACCAAGAACAGCAATAATATAAGGAGTTGTTATAAAAGTAACAAAGATTGAAAAAAACTTTCCGACAGAATTAAAAAGGGTGTTTTTGACAACCTTGTCGGTAAACCCTTTTTTTTTAGCTTTAACCTTTAACATAAATTACCTATCTAATATTCAATGATCGGAAAAGTGGCAAAACGTCTGAATAAATTTGTAAGGTGTGGGTCCCACTTCCAAAGTCATCAGTTAAACTGAAAGTTTTAAGTCTGCTCTGGTCAACAGCACCATCCAACGAGTAAGAAGAATTCCAATTATAATCAGTTCCATCAACAATAATCTTTAAATCATCATCATCAGAATAATTTTTATCTGCGACTCCAGTAAATTCAATTGTGGTTGAGCCAGTACTATCAAATGTGAATGTTTTCCAAAGCTTACGATCTAAATTAAGAGCAATGTCAGCAGTAATATAACTAAGGATAGGATTGTTTTGATTATCCTCGGTGATAACTATACTATACAAGGTTCCACCTTTATCAACATGGACCTTAACGTTGTGACTGCCGGGAGTTAATGTTTTTTCTAAGGTAATTTCTCTAGCTTCCCCATTTTGATAGTCACCATTCATATCCCAATTATAACTCACACCGTCAAGCTCAACTCTTAAGTCCTCATCACCTCCGGGAGTACCATCATTAGTAGTACGCCCAATAAGACTAATTCTGACTTGTCCATTTGTATTGGTAAAATCTTTATCATAAATTGTCTGTTTCCCAGAAGCAGGATTCCCACTAACATTAGGATATTCTTTAACAGTTTCTGTGAGAGCAGAATTAGTACCGATAATTTTAATTGAGGCAATTGTTGGAGTTTCATCGGCATAAATATTTAAGGTATGCGATCCGGCAGTTAAATTCCAGCTGTTAACCGTAACTGTTTTAAAATTACCTCCTAAACTATCACCATCCCAAGCGTTTGATTCACTCCAATTCCCATTTGCAGGTGATTGTCCATCAACTTCAAAACGCAAATCATCATCATCGCCGCCACCATTTGAATCACAGGCAGCAATTATTTCAAAATCCGTATTACCATTGGCAACAAAAGTATATTGCTTAACTAATCCAATCTGTCCTTTTTCGCTAGTAAAATGCGGGTAAATACTAAAAAGATTGCTATTATTGGAAGCACCACTGATTATTACCGACTGAAGATGAGGGGTTTCATCTGCCCAAAATTGTAATTTATAATTGCCGACAGGTAAAAACTGCTCAATATTAACAGCCTTTGAACAACCATTCGATTGATTACCATCCCAACTTTGAGAAGTATTCCAACCAAAATCAGCAACAACATTATCACCTCCGTCAGTGTTAACTAAAATTATTTTTAAATCATCATCATCGCCGCCACCATTTGAATCACATTTTGCCGTTACTGCAATTTGAACTGTTCCCGCTGAAGTAGTTGTAAATGCATAATCAGTGTCTTTCCATAAAGCAACATTTAAATCGGGCGAGGTTTCGTTGGGGTAAGATTCTTCTAGATAAGCAACTGTTGAGTCTACCCCTGTTACTAAAACGCTATTTAAGGTTGGTGTTTCATCAACATAAAAACTTAAAGTATGGTGACCTTGTTTTAAACTTTTTTTCAATGTAACAGTTTTGCTTGCACTATTTAAAGTATCCCCATTCCAAGCATTCGCTCCACTCCAATCACCACCGTTAACTCCCCTGCCATCTAGTAGCACCTTTAAATCGTCGTCGTCCTTAGATCCATTTTTATCCGCTTGAGCGTTAATTTTAATTTTTACAGCTCCCTGATCACAAGTAAAATCATAAATCTTCCAAAGTTTTAAATTTAGATCATTAGACCTTCCCATCCCCTCCGCATTCGGATGAGGAAACAAATTATAGTCATCCAAAGCGTCATAAGCACTCACAAGACCACTCCCAAGCTTACCCCTATAACTTGTATTTTTACTCTCAATATTTTTTGTAGTATAAATCATTCGATTAACAATTTGAGCGTTGGTCCAGCCGCCATTTTGAGCTTTTAAAAGCGCGGCGACTCCAACAACATGCGGAGCGGCCATCGATGTTCCGCTTTTATAACCATAGGTGTTATTCCAAAGAGTACTTCTAATCGATGAACCTGGCGCTGCAATGTCCACCCAAGTTCCATAATTTGCATAGCTTGCTTTTGCTCCAGAGGAACCTGTCGCAGTTACCGCAACTACATTAGAGTAACTAGCCGGATAACCGGTATATGGAAGAGGAGCAACGTCATCATTGCCAGCAGCTGCAACCAAAACTAACCCAGCTGAATAAGCATTATTCAAGGCAGTTTGGATTGAACTACTGCTACCCGTACTAACAAAGCTCATATTAATCACATCCGCGCCATTTGTACGAGCATAATCGATTGCGCTAACAACCTCAGAGGAATTCGCATTACCAGAAGCATCAAAGGCCTTTAGAGCCATTAATTGCGTACCAGCAGCTCCCCAACCTCCAGCGACTCCCGCAACTCCAGCACTGTTGTTTGTTTCAGCAGCGATAATCCCTGCACAGTGAGTACCGTGTCCATGGTCATCCATAGGGTTACTATCACCGTTTACAAAATCATAACCATTGGTTGGCCACATATTTGCATTTAAATCCGGATGATCGTAATCAATTCCTGTATCAATCACAGCTACAACAACAGTATTACTCCCCGTCTCAATGTCCCAAGCTTCCGGAGCATCAATGTCATAGTCACCTGCATGATTAAGCCCCCATTGAGTACTATAATAGCTATCATCAGGAGTAGCGGTTGTTCTAAAAATATAATTTGGCTCAGCATATTCAACCATATCTAAAGCCTGATAAGCGTCAACAGTTTCCTCAACAGACATTGTCTTGTCAAAACTAACTTCATAGATCAACTTTAAATCTTCTGATGTTTTTTCTGAAGGATTAGAGATTAATGGACTTGAATCTTCTAGATTAATACTTTCTTCAACCATTTTTAGCCCTGAATCCTCCGAAACAGAAAAATCGACAGGCTTTTTTTTGAATTTGACCAAAATCGTACCTTCAACATATTTTTGATCATCAGAAAAATGAGTTTTTATACCCTCTTTAGCCAAGACAACGCTACTCTCATTAGCAAATCCTACCCCAAGACTTAAAATTCCGCAAACAAAGATTACCAATAATGACAAATAAGACACTTTAAAAAACGTCATTTTAAAAATTGATTAGTAATTAACATTAACATTAACAAAGATATTTTAGCATAAATTAGCCAAAATTCACAGCTATACCATTGTTAAATTAAAAACAGGGATATCTAATTCCTGTTTAAAAAACAACTAAAAATATAAATATTACTTCAAATTATGAGGATATTCAATCCGATAGAGATAATAAACTCCAGCTTGTTTTTTAAGCTTAAGCATATCTTCTATATTTACTTCCTTTTCCGCTATCAACCAAACAGGACGATATTTATTTAATATGCTAGATTGCCGTCTTGAATCCGTATTTTCAGCAAAAAATTCTTTAACATGTTCATTTATTTCTGGTCCCTTTACGAAATCACCAATTAAATACGAAGTCTTGTTGTATTTCCAAGCAGCAGTAATATAGTTGGGAACGTGTAAAGGAATAGTTAGCGCCATTTTTTCAGACATGAAAATTGGCTCGTCATATTTAGACTGACTGTTAAGATATTGAATTATCAATTTTAAATTTGGATTAGGATCAGTATTTTCTTTTTGTAAAATATATCTCGGATCTGAACTGTAAAATTTAAGGATGCGTCGCTCAGTTGCAATACCATAAACCACCATTGAAATTATTACACCAAACAAGAGAACGCCTCCTGAAATTTTTATTATCTTAGACGATTTTATATATTTAAGCTTTTTCCCCTTAAAAAATTTATCCCACAAATCACACATAAAAACACCTAAAATTGTAATTTCAGGGAGAAGCCAAAAGAAACGATAGGATAACATTGGCGGAGTTACCTTGCCCAAAAATGGCATCAAAACAGGATTAAATAAAATTAATGGTGGCAGAAATGTAGCTATAAGTAGATATTGATAACGCTCACCTTTTTTTATTTTAAAAATAAACCATAAGGCAACAGTTAAAACAAAAAGTTTAAAATAATTTAACCAGGTATCAATTGGTCCACTATAAGGATATTTTTTAAGGAATCGCAAGCTAAGTTTATAGGCAGGATATGGAAGATGCGGGATTTCTACTGGTTGAATCCGACTGCTAATACGAAAAACTTTATTTTGATGTGCTGTATCACTTAATAAAGTTCTATTTTGAACTAAAAACAAGGGAGCGAAAACAACTGTGAAAAGCAGCGACAATACAACAAAATATTTAATAATTTTAAAATTACGCTTCTTTTTCTTCCAATTAATAATTAAGTTTAATAAGATTAACCCCGAAACTCCCAAAAGAGAATAAATTAATGCAACAATGTGCACATTTGCAACACCCAATGCGACTATTCCAAAAAGAACCAATAAGAAAATTTGCTGTTTTTTAAAAAACTTAATTACCAAATAGAAAATAACCGGAGTAATAATAAAAGCAATAATATATTTTGGTTCTGACACTCTGATAAATAACTGGTTTGACTTAAAAATTAAGATATAAACAAGCTCCAAACAAAAAGCTAAAATTAAAATAGTTTTATTTTTAATTAAAAGTTTGTTTAGTAAATAAAAAGCAGCCAAAATACCGACAATCAAAATCACCGGTAAAACAAATTGTAAAATTTTAACAACCTCTACTCCGCTAACATATGAAAGTAGTGCTTGTAAAACAAGATGGGCGTTATAGGAGTAGTTAAAAAGAATATTCCCAGAACCAATAATTGGGTCAGTTGCACTTAGAGACGGCTGATTAACAAAACGCTGGATAATTGAAACAAAAAACCAATCATCGAGATTAAGAAATTCAAAAGAAAAAACCTGCTTAACAAATTCAATACTGAAAACAATCGTAACAACCGTTCCGATAGTTGTTATGATCGGACGTTCTTTGATAAATTGCCAAAGATCTCGGAAGGGCTTGATAGGAACACTTTTTATTTTATTAAATCGACCTCTTCTCCAAAAACTTAAGGCTAAAAATATTATAGTTAATCCGATATAAAACCAAAACAAATTTTCAATTGACCACTTTAATCCAAAAGCAAGAAAGGTGGGAATTACACTAAGTCCCATATTCAAAGCGAAGCCAATTGGGAGTTTTTGAATAAAATTCCAATTATTCTTAGGCCGAATAATATTTAACAAAAGCAAACCTGGAATAAAGAAAACGAAAAAACCTAAAACAAAACCAAGGTAAAGACCCTGAGGAAGAATTCCTTGTTGACTTAGAATTGCAAAAACAAGAAGAGCAAAAGTTAAAATCTCAAAAGGAAAAGCCTTTAATTGTTTAAACTTAGTTTTTAACATCAGCTTTTTGATGATAAGAATTAGTTAGAATCAAGCCTAAAATTCCTAATAAATAAATAATCAATAAAGAAACAATTTTTGCTGTCACCCCTCCAGCTGCCGCCGTAACAGTTGGATAGCTAGTCAGCGAGATAAAAAAGACAAAACTAATTGTTCCTACTCCCATTCCAGCTGGGATAAAACTGATTATTCCAATCCCAATTGAAAAAATCTGGAATGAAAGAATTAACCAAAAAGGAGCATCTAAAATCGAATGAACGAAAAGATAGAAAGCGAGAAATTCAAAAATCCAAGATAAAATAGCGAGCGCGGGGATTGAATATCTGACAGATGACCCTTTAAGTAATGACACCCCCTTATGAAAATTGTGCACTTCTGAAGAGAACCACTTAACTGTCTTTTTGATAAATGCTCTCTTGCGAAATAAAAGGCTTAATTTATTAAGAAAGATTTTACTTTGATTGCGCAGTAAAAAAATCAATACTAACAGGATAGACATAGAACTAAGTAACACAATCGCAACCCAAAATAATCTTTGGGCATTCAAGGGAAAATTAATTTTAGTGTTAACCAAAACGAAGCTTAAAATCATACAAAAAATCAGAATCAGAATATCAAAAAAACGATCAAAAAAAATCAGCGTAAAGCTGTTACCAATCTGAGATTTCAAATTTCGCTTGAATAAATAAGGAGCAACTACTTCTCCACTCTTAAATGGTGTGAAATTGCCAATCATCAAGCTAATAAAATAGGTTGGTAAAAAACGGAAATAACCAATCTTGTGATTGAGTTGACGGAAAAGTAAATACCAACGTAAAGAACGCAAAGTAACCGCCCCAAGATAAACAACAATTCCCAAAGCAACAAATTTAAAATTAGCTTGTAAAAAACTCTCCCCTATTTGTCTTGGACCCAATTTAAAAACAGTCGCAACCAATAAAGCTGTTCCTAATAAAAAAAGAAGATAATAAAAAAATTTCTTACGGCCAAACATGAATAGTTAAAATTATTTAATTAATTTCTCAACTAGCTTACCATTCTCAAGCGCAACACCCTTAAATTCTTGAGCGATATTGTATAAATTCTTTTTAATTTCTATTTTATTCTGGTATGTCTTTTCGATAATTTCTAAAAAGTTCTCCGGATTGAAATTTTTTAACGACACGCTATACTGAGACATGTCTGTTATCTTTAAAAAATTCTTTACTTTTTGATCATAAACCATCGTGCAAAATGGAACTTCCGTCATTGTCGCAAAAATCAAAGAATGAAGGCGCATTCCAATTAAAAAATCAAGTTTTTTAAAAATATTCGCAGTTGAAACTGGATCATATTCTTTTTCAACCACCCAAACTCTTTTTGGAAAATCACATTTTTGCTTTAACTCAAGCGCCATTTTTAAGTCAGCTGGGAAAACCGTTGTTAAAAAAATTAGATCTTTGTCATACTTTTTAATTGTTTCATTCATTATCTTTAGCATGTCCTTAATTTCTCTTGAAAAATGCAACTTATCTTTTTGCCAAAAATTATCCGATCGAAACCAACCCGAAATTGTAATCCCGATAAATTTTTTATCTAGAGGAATATCTTCTTTGCTTAACAATTGATCAAATGAAAGTGGAGATTTTTTGTCACTCAAAGCAAAAGCAGGATCAACAGTTTGAATAACTCTCTTTTTTACCCCAGCATCCCTTAACCATTCAATGCCACGCTCATCCCTAACTGTGAGTAAATCAAACTTATTTAAAAGATGCCGACAACACCATTTACCCAACTTTGTTTCAACCGGTCCCACACCACAACCATATAAAGCAACTTTTTTTCCTAAAAGTTTTGCGAAAAAACAGGTCGAGAGAAGAACTGGCAAATTATAAAAGCGTAAATCATGGATTAAAGATCCTCCACCTAAAAGAATAATCTTTGCCCAAAAAATACTTTTCAAAATACCAAACCACTCAAAAAACAAAATCCTAATAATGCCCCCCTGATTCAAAGACTGCTTAACACCTTTAATGTGATGGGTTTGTCTGGTATGTTCGGGATCAGCAGAAAGTACTCTCGCTTTAAAGAGACGACCTGTTTTTTTAAGTGATTCTAAAATCCCCGCTAAAACTGCTTCATCTCCAGTATTGCAACAACCATAAAATCCAATTATAAAAACCCTAATTGCTTTTTTTTGAATCATAATTAATTCTTATCTGTTTCTTTACGAGTGAATCGATACTGTAGATAAAACCAAAAACCCTTTAATACTCTGAGAGCTTCTTTGGGATGAAGATTTTTGATAAAAGTCTGCCAAATATAGGCAGGTGAAGAGTAAAATTTCTTCATAAAACGGTCTCTAGTGTCTTCAATTTCTTTAGTGCTCAATTCAGAATAATTAATGATCGTATCCAACTGTCCGGAAGAGTTAAACCACTTTCGGAAATCGTCAGTAGTCATAAGGTCATTTGCTTGCAACCAATCATAAAATTCTGTTCCAGGGAAAGGCACTGCTTGTTGGAAAAAAACCATATCTGGTTTTATTTTTTTTGCTAACTCAAAAGTTTCTTGCATAGTTTTTTTAGTTTCACCAGGAAGCCCTAGCATGAAACAACCAAAAACCTTCAAGCCGGCTTTTCTGGCATTTTTTGCAAATTCTTCTTGCATTTTTACGGTAGTGCCTTTTTTTATATTTCTTAAAATTTGGTCGTTGCCAGATTCATAACCAACAACCAGGAGCCGACAACCAGCTTTTTTCATCTTCTCCATTGTCTTCAGTGGTAGTGAGGCACGAACATTTACCGACCAGGTTAATTTTAATTTCCGCTCAATAATCATTTCGCAAATTTCTTCTGCGTCTTTTGGAATAACACCAAAGGTATCATCTTCAATAAAAATCTCTTTAATTTCAGGGAGTTCGTTTTTAATATACTCAAGTTCTTTTACAAAATTTTCTGCACTTCGTTTACGATAAACTCTCCCTGTGATTGTCTGGGGAAAATTACAAAAAACACAATGATTAGGACAACCGCGTGCATAAAAGACTTGGATCATTGGGTGCATTGCAAGAGCATAACGATAGTCACTAAAATCCAAAAATTGATGATAAATTTTTGAAATAAAAGGCAGGTCATCCAAATTATCAATTGGCTTGATTGGAGGATTCTGAACATACTTTTCTCCCTCGAGATATGCAATTCCATTTACTTTTTCTGGATTATCTAAATTATTTGCCAATTCTTCAATAATAAGCTCATATTCTGTAATCGCAACAAAATCAACACTCTTGCTCATTCTTAAAGTATCTTCAGGAAGAGCAGTTGGATGTGAGCCCGTAACAACAATTTTTGCCTTAATGCCTTGGGATTTAAAATAATCAATTGTTTTAATATCGTAGTGAATTGTTGGGGTAGTAACCTCTACCACCAAAATATCAGGGTTAAATTCTTTGATTTTATCAAGGGTATCATTCCGATTATGCATTTTTGCAATCGCATCGAAAAGAAACACATCATGCCCTTTTTCTTGAGCCCAACCAGCTGCATGAACCAACCAGAAAGGATAATAAAAAGTTCCACTTTTGGTTGCCTCAGGCCAACGGGAAGCACGACTAATTCTTTTAGAATAAGGCGGATTCAGAAAGAAGATTTTCATAATTTAGTTTATTAAACATTAAATATTGCTACCGCGCACTTTTAATTGTTTTCCAAGTAACAGTATATTCCCCAAAAAGGTAATCTTTCCATCCCATCAATACAATCCACTGGCCAAACCAAAAACTTGAAAACACTCCCAATAAATGTAAACTTTTTTTAAATAATGAAGCTATCAAACCAAGAATTATCAGTCCAAGGAATCCTAACGATAAACCAATGAAAAACCAACTAGGTGCCCAAAAAATTCCCGCCAAAATAAGCAAGAAAAGTGCAATAAGAAAGAACGGACTTAACATTTGAAAAAGTTTGTGCGAAGGAAGAAAAACCAACCCAAACCAACCATAAAAAGGATTGAATAAAATGCTCTTGAACCTCCAAAGGGTTTGCAAAGTCCCAATTGCCCGACGCTTTTTTTGAATCATCATATCACTTAAATTATCACAAGAGTATTTATATGAAATAGCCCGAGAGTCACATGCCACTCGA